>Ga0099825_1000394_pt1 | contig 44649 bp, 17 predicted proteins | sample SiratroredBW_FD_76838 | JGI IMG/M metagenome (GOLD analysis project Ga0099825, IMG submission 76838) | Root nodule microbial communities of legume samples collected from California, USA - Siratro red BW | ecosystem: Host-associated > Plants > Roots > Nodule | place: USA: California | collected...
ACAACATTTTGGGTCCAGTAACTCAGGTGTCTTCTTCCAAACGATGTCTCTCTTGCAAATCTGAATCGTTGAGGATCTGCGCTAAATAACAAACAATTTTGCAAATATTGCACTTATCTAATTAGAAATATTTAATTCATATATTTTTTGTTGAAATATAAAGATATCCCAATTAAAATATGTTTATTATTATTATTATTTAATGGTAGTTACGAAAGAGAATGAAAAGTATCAATAAAGCACAGATAGGTGAAATCCGAGAAGAGAGTTGATAGTGTTTGATAATAGGTCCAATGAGCTTTGATGTTTTATCTTATTTTAGTAAGGATAGTATAGTCCTCTCTTGTTTGTTATCTTTATATTGTTTTACCTTGTATCTGGCTATGAAACTTTTTATTTTTAAAAGTCCAACTACATTAAATTCTTTCATTTTTTAAATAATTATTTTGGATAAAGTACATTTATTAAATTTTAGTTTTATTATTTGCATAGAATATTTTAATTACTACCTGCCTCAATATATAAATATACAAAACCTTGTATGATCCCTTCCCCTGGGGTTTCTCATTATTCAGGTAAAGTTTGTAAGTTAAAGAAAGTTTTAGATAGAAGTGCCAAAGCTTAGTTTGAAAATTATCCATTGTAATTGCATTTCATGGCTTCCACTCTAGCCGTAATGATTCAACATTGTTTTTCTAATACTTACCACTGTCATATATCTTGCTCTTCTTGTATGTTGACGACATAGTCCACTGAATAATTTGAGATGAAAGATTTAAATTATTATTCAAATCACTCGTGATTCGATTTTTCAATGGCACAAAATACATACTGAAATTGTCTATCATTTCAATTGAAACCACTATGTCCTGGGATCTTACCTCATAATTTGTCTCTTTTATAAATATTATTAACTTCACTAGCAAATATTGACTGTTCTTATTGTCAGATCTTAAATTTAAGAGGAGATATTAAATAATTGGTTGAATAAGTTTTTATGCTTTGTTTTATTTATTAAAGCGTAATTCACTCCTCTTTTATTGTCTTTATATGGTTTTAGTCATTTCATTTCTATCGTAATCTAATTTTATATAAGTACAAATGTGCTATTACTGTTTTTATTTATTCTTCCTCTCATATACTTGTATTCGCTCTAATTACCGTTAAGTGGGGATATAATTAACACACAAAAATGATCTAAGTCTTAAATTTTAAAATAAATAATGTTTTACCGGAAAAAAAAATAAAGGTATATATTGGCGTATACAGAGGACGAACCGTGTGAAAATTGGTACTCTGCTGTCTTGGTTTCTACTTCCCATCGCTTCCACCTTCTCATCTATTATATATTGAGTTTCAATTTAACAATATAAGCAACTCAGATACTTCCAGAAATGTATAAACGTGTTAAAAAATTAAATATACGTATTTTCTTAGTTACCTTTGCTCTACCAAGAGCCAGAGTGAGAATGCAGTAAAGGACGTGAAAAACAGCCAGCACGAAGATAAATATATGGAGTTGGTGAATGGCTTCCGATGAGACAAATGGCACTTTACCCTATGCAGTTTTACCATAAAAATCACTTTAGCTAGCACCCCCAAACCTAAATTAGGTTTCTAGAGATAAATAAATCAATTAAAGTAGTCATTATTTACAATATGTGTTGCCCTGGTTTTCATTAATTAACTTAGGTAGATGTCAAAAAGAATAAATACAAAAATTTAACTCCGAAGGAGAAAATATGTATAGTTAGATTTTTAGGGTGTGCATGTATAGAGTTGATTTTGACGGAAAGTTGATCCTGAAATTAGATTTAATATATTTTAAAAATAGTTTGGGTTGTGCTTTGAATTGCTTCAGTGGGTTTAGTGTTTTATATTCTTGAAAAGCATACATTTTTAGTAATTGTATATTTAATAATAATAAAATTTTGTATTTAATAGATAAATGTCTAAAACATTATACATATATATATATACATATATATATATATATATATATAGTTATATTGCTTATTGTAAAATATACTTTTTATTATATTATATATTTTTATTATTATTATTATTATTAAATTTAATTATAGAAATATGTAAATTGTGTATAAGTGTTGAAATACCTTTTTATGTTTTTTACTAATTTATTCTTTTTAGTGATAAAATGATGGAAATACATAAATATTGACATATTCTATTATAAAATTAAATTTTTAATCGGATTGGATTTAAATACTTGATAAAAATTTGAAGTCAAGCATAGATAAAGATAATCTCATCCAAAACCTATTCCTAATTACTCACTCCTTGTTAAACTTAAAAAGTTAGATTTTTAAATGAAACTAAAAAATAACTTCCTATAAATGGAATGAATGAAAGTACTCAAGTCACTCTTTCCATCAGTCATTTCTTGATCAAGAAAGTTTTAAATATTTTTCTTCAAACTAAATATAAATAAGGTATCAAACTCAAAACATGATTAATTAATAATTAATGCTGGATATTTCTGACCCTGTGTTTACGGCACAGAATAATGGCCGTTCCTTTTTTCGTTGATTTTTTTTTTTTTTTGGCGAGTATATTTCTACTTAAGAGACGAACTAGTTGAATGCCCTTATCATAGAGTAACTAAGTTTCCTAGCTTAAAAAGAAATGTGATTAAAAAAGATTTCATTGAAATAATAATTTAATCTCTCTGACAAAGATTAATTATTAACAAAATTAACAGTTATTTCATTGTTATAATTGAAAAATATCTTGTGTATGTCCCATTAACAAAGAATAATGAATTTCAACTAATAAGATTAGTGCAAAATTTTACCTTGTAATAAAAGAGTATTAAAAATGTATATTAATGTTTTGTTTGTAAGGAAATATAAGGAGATAAATATGAGGCATATTTGTATCAATAAATTATAAGTTGACCATATATAAGTGAAGCCAAACTACATTTAATCTTAAACTTAAAATTTTAGATATACAAGCCAATGCTAGTGATATAGGTTAATTAACATGTTCGTCTCTACCCTATTAGATCTTACATCCAAAACTCTTGAACCAAAAAAAGTATATATCAATGTACTGTTTCTAACGTGCATACTTCATATTTTAAACTATTATTACTCATTATTTTATAATTTCGAATAAATTTAATGTATTAAAAATATATGCATAGAGAGGAACCTAACCCTACACACAAATTTACCTCCGCCGCACACTTGTCACGTGCTTCCAACGCTAAAATGTGGCGGTTATGTTGGTAATTATGGTCTTCTAATGGGAGAGTGTTGTTTCTGTTCACTCTTGTATGAGCACAAGGGTGAAATGTCCCTGCAACCTTTTCTGATATGCATATCCTCGATATTAGACCTTGCCCTACCGTTAGGAGCAACGATATGAACCCTAATAACATAAGCTCTGCATACATGCAATCATAAAGTTAATTTTGGTGCATTCAGTTTGTCACTTAAAGAAGTTAATCAAATAGTTCACATTGTCTCACACCTGATTTGATCTTTTCAAGTGCCTCGTATAGAGCTCTTTTGTGTTTCTTCTTCAACCACTTCTCGCATGAACATAGTGAAAGTATATATTAGGGTTCATAATTAAATACAATACTTACAAGCATGTAATTAACATGGATAAATACCTTTCCTATTAGATTGAAGATGTGTTCGATGATGACAGATATGGAGATCAAAACAAAGCAAACAACGGCCACAGCCCAGGTTGGTGTTTCGTCTAAATTCCTTCCTCCATTTCCTGCCATTCTTCTTCACTTCCTGCCAATATCATATACTCTTCTTTTTTATTCTTGTTCCTTAGAATATAGGTGTATAAATAGATAGCATATGATGGATGAGGAAGTGGGGGTATAATTAGTTCAGTCTATTCAAAATTGCCTTCAATTGCTGAAATTCTCCAACTTTTTTTAATAGTTTAAGATAAATAAAATACACATTCAAATATACGTCGTGTTAAAAACCATTTTTTGTCAACTATTATTACTGTTTATCTTATGAGATATAAGTTCAGTCATTTATAATAATTTGTAATTTTTTAAAATCGTGACTTCTCATAATTTTATATTATTTTATTTATTACAGAATACTGTTTACTTTTTTAGAAGTACAGTTAGTTATTATTGATCAATTTATGAATGAATGAGAAAATACATGATGATGAACTTTTCCTATCAACAATACGATATTACATATATCACAGTTGAATTCTGTTTAGAGTATAAAGATATTTATTTAAGAAATAATTAATATTTTAAAAAAGCATAATATCTTTTCTTTATTTTACTTTGGATGATTGGATTATACTGATTTACTTGAGCATTTATTTGGATATTGAAATCCAAAATGTTAGTAGCTTAAGTCTATGTACAAGTTGTGTGCGTAGCTATCAAATTACCTAGAATGATAAGTTGGGGAATTGGCTACTTGGTGTACTTATTTTCAAGTGTCAATTTCCCATTCACAGAGCCAAACTTCATTAGGAATTCGTCAATTAATTAAGATTGCTGGCCACAAAATTAAATCAAACTAATTAACAACCATATTTTTTTCGACAAAAAGACGATATTAATTAACAACCATTGTTGCTGGTTCAATTCATACCCAGAGAGAGAAGCTAGCATATGATCGTTGGATCAAACTGAATGGTGATGGAATTAAAATTTTTTGGTTTATCGTACAACCTTGGTTCCTTCTTCTTCTTTTTCTTCTGGTAATTACGAAACTGTTCCTTGTTGAAGACTATGAGTTCATGGTTTGTGCCACTTCCGTACGGATTTCTTGGCTAAACTTTCATGATGTCTGAACCATGATTTTTATTCATGATAATTTCTTGTATTAGTTAGAGAGGTTACTGTAACTTGCTTAAAATAAAGTTTGTTTTTTCAATAATACATAAATTTAAACAAACTTTATCAAGAAATACACAAAATTCATGGGTGAGGTTATTCCATATATGGGATGAATGAAATAGCAGAATGTGCAAACATTTTGGGTGGTATTAGTTAGAGAGGTCGCTGTAACTTGCTTAAAATAAAGTTTATTTTTTCAATAATACATAAATTTAAGCAAACTTTATCAAGAAATACACAAAATAAAAATTCATTAGTGAGATTATTCCATATATGGGATGAATAAAATAGCAATGTGTAAACATTTTGGGACCAAATGACAAAACTGATTGGGGCATTCCGAGAATTGAACTCGGGACCTCTCGCACCCTAAGCGAGAATCATACCACTAGACCAAATGCCCTCTTTTTCCATTTCTACAATTTTTATAATATTAATATTAAAAAAGTAATTTCATATAAAACTGGTTTAATTATTACTTAATATAAAAATTGATAATAATTATCTAAAACTAATATTTTAAACAATATGGTATTGAATATCGATGATGTATATCTATTGATAGTACAAAATTATTTTAGTACGATTACATATGAGATTTCATAAAATTACGTAAATATATCTACTCTTTAATACTTCCGTCATAAGAATACATGTTGTAGTGTCTACGTATCTTTTTTTGTTAGTATAGTTTACTCAAAGATTTTATTATGTCACTTAATCTTGTAATTATTCATCTTATTAAACTAATCTGGACAATTTTGTTTTTACAAATTTGGTGTAGTTTATTTTTAACTCATAAAAATGGATATAATTTAATATATATCAATAAATTGTATTTAAAAACATGATTTCAAACAATTATGCTTAAAATTACTCAAAAAAAATATGTCTACATCTATGAAGACATGTTAAGTGCATGTTATACGTAGGAAAAAAAAAAACAAAAAACAATTGTAGTCACAAGAAATGACTGTAAAAATAAATCTAAATGATATTTTTTTCAGCAACTTATATGTTCGTCTGCTATGAATAAATCACAACTTTCAGTAAAATATGGTCGTCGTAATCACAGATGGCAAGGTAAACTAACAATAATACAAGCAAGTAACAAAATTCAGAATAAAATAAATATATAGAAAAATATAATTGATTTCATAACATATTTTGTATATATTATATACCAAAGGTACTAAAGATGATACAAAAATTATAAGATTTTAAAACTTTGATAATACTATATTGAGTTTAATTATTTAGAACTAGTACTTATCATATCTTTCAAGTACATATCTAACTTCAGTTTGATAAAATTGTCATTTGTATATTGATTTAGCTATGTCATTTATATAATTTAGATTATCAGTAAAACATGAATATCTTTTCCAGATATTCTCTAATAGTAATTCACCTTTTACGTATTTAAAAGATTTCATTTTATTCAATTGTCAAACATGTATTCATCACGTTCCATAAAAATACACCAACAACCATAATTAATTTATACAATTATACTAAACAACTAGTATTATTAATATGCAATTATTATTAATATATGATCATTTATTTATTTGATGCTTTAAAATATCTTAAACATATAAAAGATTTAAATATGTAAAAAGTATTCGTATGAAATTCTTTTTTATTTTGAGTTTTTAATGACTATTAATTAGTTTTATGATAAGCATGTCAGATAAAAAAAAACACATAAAAGAGTATAATAAAAAATAATTAATAATTAGCATTCTTTTAACATTTAAAAAAAAACAAATGATAAAAGTTCAAAAAATATATATTCCTAAAGTATAATTAAATAATAATACACAGTTGAATACTTGGAAGTCAATGAAAGAATCTAGAAGTGAGAAGTAGTGGTGCTTCTACAACCACGTTGGAATTTTAAATGTCCTTCTTCGTTCTCCATTCATTCATTCATCGTTTCTACTTGCATACTAGTTGGAGCAAGTTGCTTATATAAGCTGTTAAATAAAGAGATGTTTTCATTTTTTTTTTCTTCATCGTTCTTTTTGTTTTTGGGTTTTTTCAGAAGTCATTTATGTAAAATTCATCATGGAAAGTAATTTATGATAACAGTTTCTACAATAACTGTCGTCGTATCCTTTTTTTTTTTTTCAGTTTAGTTGTATTTGTTTTATAGATTTATAACCAGGTGCGTTCAAAAAATATTTCTAAACATAATGAAACAAATATATAGCACTGATTAATGTTATTATGAATATTAATATATTGAGTACTTTAATAAAAAAGAATCATATGAATAACTTATCACATATTTTCTTAATATTATAAAGCCATGTTCTCTAAACCATTCTATAATTCAAGTGTTAAGAGCGTAATAAATCAATATATTAAAACTTAATCATAGCAAGTTAATATATTGAAATAACTTTAATAAAATTTAATTCTAAATGTCACTTCGGATATCTCTCTTTCTAATTAAATATCAAGAAATTATGGTTTTATGAGAACACATTAGAAAAACAACATTAAACATTAAATAAAACGTAGTAATAATAATAATATATACTTATTGAAATTTCTTTCAATTTTAAGAAAGTGATACTGGATAATTTATATATAAATAAAAATTATTAAAACAACAACAATGTCATCTTCCAATATTGTTTTATTGAAGCACCGAATTAAGCAAACACTTTTAATATTACTATTATTACAAAAGAATAAGGAGAAAAAAATATTTAGCAACTATGAATCTCTCCTCGCTTATCTTAAATGTATATTTATAACTTTTTTAGTCAACTTCTTATTTACCCGTCTTGTGATCACTTAAGTGAAGTATTTGTTTTTGACTAAAAACATACACATTACTCTGAAATATTAAATTTATTAAATATTCAATTCAAAAGAAGAATATATTGTTTACTCAAAAAAAGCGATGATGTATTAAAATTTATTTAACTCTTATAAAATATAGAATTGCTTAAAGATTGATTTTAATTAAAAATAAATTACTTTTGTTTGTCACGAAGTATTATAGCAAATAAAAATTACAGTATATCGTTAGGTATTACGAGACATAAAAAAAATAACATTTGAGGTAAAAGTAAACTTGTTTAGTAAAATTAATAGTTTGAAACAATTTACATTCGTATAAAATTTGTATGCAATAAGTTTAGAAATTTATTTTTTTTCTTCATTACTAGTAAAAATTTTTAATTTGTTCTTCTTTGAAACTACAATATATAATTGATACATATTGGTAATAAGAAAACATCAATTCCACTCCAAATACAACATGGGATGGTTAGCATCTAATAATAATTTGTCATTTAACTTAAGTAAATTCGTATTTAAATTAATCCTGATATCATTTATTTTAAAATACTTCAAACCTTATAAATTTTTCACTTGTAATTTACATTCCAAATCCGTAAATATTTGAGACAATAATCGTTTAAAAATTTTAGGAAAAAAACATGAAAACATGAGCGAGCGGGAAAATATTTAATTTTACAATACATATATTTAATTAATTTAAATACTTATAACATAAAAAATACACATACAATTTAATTTAAAGTAATTAAATTAAAATATATCTACCAAAACAGTAACGAAAACTTCAAAATATCATATTGACTATTTAGATATTTTGTTCCTGAAAAAAAGTTCTCTTAAAAGATCATTAATAAAACTTAGCGTATATTGAAATTAAGTAAGAGCAAATATATTAGTGGTTTTTCTTTGGTGGTTGAGGAAATTTATTTAATCCTAAAAGCTTCTAGAAAACAAAATATCTTACTGTTATAATTGAACTATTGCAAAGGTAGTTTTTTTGTGTTCATTTTTTTTTTCTTTATTCGGCAAAGGGCTCTGGTTGCACTAACGACGAAATATTTCATGTAATAAGTTACTTTTAAAATATAAAAAACACTAGAAATTATTTTAATAATTTTCTTAATTATATTTCTCCTTAAAATATAATGCATAGAAATTAAAAATATCCATTATTACAGTAATATGAACATTAATAGAAATGAAATGGTATATTATTTATCTTGTGTGGTGATTTGATGTTGTGATATTTATGTAAAATGTGAAATTGAAATGTATCTTGAACAAACATGTCAAGATAAATAAAAATACGCATAGAGCCAAGGGATTAGATTAACAGATGAGTGTAGTGCTCATTCGCATCACACAATTCAATAGTGAATTTAGTTCTTATTTTAAAGCAGTTTAATTTTAACATATTAATTTTTTATTGTAAAAATTACAAATCACTCAAAAGATCTCCAAGTTCAAATACAACTAATAATCAAATTTTAAGTGTCTTAATTATGTATAATCTCATCTTTCACATTCTTCCAATTTTGCACTTTTGGTAAGATATGTTGACTTCATTTATAATAGAGTGTCATAAATAATAAATAAACAAATAATATTTTTTCGAAACCTTTCACTCTTAAACTCAACTAACTAGTTTAAAACTTTTAAACCTTAAAATTTGTTAATAAGTTACTTGTAAGTTTTCGGTTTTCACGGATTAAACTTGTTTAGTTTAAATCTTAATGTTTACTTATTGCACCCCTTGCTTTGTGTTTATTAGTGGGCTTTTCAAAATTATTTTCTGAATGCAACCTTAAATTTGTGGGCCTTATGGCTCCACCAATTTTCTGTTTATAGTGGGCTTTCCAGAATCATTTTGTGTATGCAGCTCAAAATTTCAGGCTTTATTTCAAAGACGAAAATATTTCCAACAAAACCTTTTTGAAAATAAAACTACTAAAAGTAGTTTCAATTTGAACGAGAATCTATCCATATTTAAACTTGATTCAACACTAAATCAAACACGCTCTTAATTAATCACACCTATAATGAGAGTGCTTAGTGTATCTTCTTAGTAGTATCAAGAAAAGAAAAATTATACTTTTATTAGAAAAGTACACGTCAAATTTATATTTTTAACTGCAACTGTAAATTTAAAATTCATTATGCAGAATTTATAATTTTAAATATTCTCAAGCCAAAAATTTAAAATTGATTGTGTAACATTAAATAATATAAAAGAGTGGGAGCTAATAATAGTACGATGTCAATTTTCTTTTAATTCTGAAGGGCAAAACTTTGAGATTAACCTTTGGTAGGGAGTGGAAGTTAGGTGTGAACCACATTCTTGAGCCACAATTTCAGATTTGAACCTCTGACCTTATTATAAGTGAAGTTTGTATACAATTAGGTTTGTTTTAGTCTTTTTGGCTTTTGTGTTTTTAAAAGGGGAAGTTAAACAATTTTTTAAAATTAAAAAAAATAAACAACCTGATTTTCATGAAAGAAAAGGAAAAAAAAAAAAAGACAATTTAAAAAAAGGTGAAATAATAATTTTCAATATCTATCACTTTCTCTTCTTTTTTTCTTCTTTTTTTTTTTATCCCTTCTCTCTTTCCATTCCCCTTTTTCTTAAATTGAAGAAAATGACTTTTATTGTATTTTTAATACCCTCACTTGAATCCCTAATAACTAAAAAATATAGATAAAGCACACATAATTCTACTTTGATAAACCATCACACAAATCTTAGTTATTACTCCTTAAGTTTTCAATCTTCGTCACTAATAGACAAAATGAGTTATCACATCTTCTGCTATGAAGAAAGAGTATTGCTTAAGTCAGGAAAAAAAGTATGTTGTTGTAACAAAAAACATAGTTCTCAATTTATTGATTAATTAGATTTAAGTAAGATAATCTTATGAAGATTTGGTGGTAATGAATGATGTTGAAACATATCTAAACATGAATCCACTTAAATCTTGGATGTATAATTAGGCTTGGTGAAAATTAGTATAATATAGAAAAGAGGATAATGGAACTTTTTTCTTTGTGTTGATGTTTGATTGCAATGGGAAATGGAAATGCAAGTATGGAAGTGAGTAATGATGGGATACTCTTTGTCTCCTTTGATGTACCCACCAGGTGTTTGTTTTTTGACTAAGCCAAGCATGGGGCAGCTTTATAATAACCCACACAAAAGTCCTCTCATTAGACACTAACACAGTGCCATCCACCAATTATTTTCCCTTCTCTTCTTCCATCATCACCCAACCAATCTTACTTCAACTTTTACTCATGCAAACTACACTTCTTTATTAGCCACACAAATTTCATCTTCATAAAATACTGTCATGTTCTTATGCCTTCAATTAAACCAGCCCTCCCCTTTGGTCTTTTTAGATCTTTAGATTCCACTTTTATAAAACAATACTTCTCACTGTTCATTTTCTTTTTGATTTCGATACCCCTCTGTATTTATGTTCATTGAGAATAGAATTTTGACAAGTACTTTCAAACTACTCATTTAATAGATACTTTTGCAAGTCTTAAATTTTTCTAATACAGTTTAAAATGATTTCATTAATAAATAACATTTTTAAAATAAGAAACCATATATTTTAAGACTTTTTTTATTTGACTAAAAATAAATTCTTATCTTCAAATGAGATAATGTTTTTAATTTTACAGTGTAGTAATAACACCTATTTTATTATTTGTAACAAAATATTTATTCAATTGAATATAGTGTCATTATATTTTTTTGCATCAGAGAGAATAAATGCATAATATATTTAGTAATATTACATGCATAATATAAATTATTAGTATACTTTTTTTCAATTACGATATTTAACATATAATTCAATACTATATGTACCTATAACATTTTTTTAATATAAATAATATGAAAACACGGTAAATGAATAATAAGGAGTTATAAAGAGTGATAGATACACGTATTATGAAAAAAAAAAGAGTGATAGATAGAAAAAGAAGTTAGTGAAAGAAGAACAAGTCCTAGAAAAATAAAAGAAAGAGTTATATGTAGACAAGCTAGTTTCCAACTTTTACAAAACTCTAACATACTAATTTCAATACGCGTATTATGTCTTGAACAGTACTGGCTTTAAATTTTATAGTTTATTTAATGTGGAATTAGTTAATAACAAGTACACACAGTACTTAGTGTTAATGATGTTATTCTTCAATTAAATTTGAAGTTTTTCATTTGCATCTTATTAGATATGAACACTTTAAAATTGTCAACAAAATTTTCTAAAAATGATGTTTTAATAATTTTCAAAATAAAATATATAAAAGGTTTTATTTTTAAACGATACGAACCGTTAAAAACAAACTTATCAAATTTTAAACAATCTAGTATGTAATAAATATTTTATTAAAAATGAAATATATTTAACATCTTCCAAATGTAGACTTTTTTTTTTCTTTTTTATCTCATGAATATGAGAAGTAATAAAAGCTGTTATAAACTTTTTTACAAGTATTTTCTAAGATTTTGTTTGTTTATATATATATCTTAAGGTAATTAAAAATAATAATTCTTAACAATAATTACGAAATTAGATATTATTAAAATTTTATCCCGCAAAAAGAATTATTAAAGCTTAAAGTTATTAATTTTAAAGAATCAAAATGTATAATAAAATGAAAATTTATTTAGAAATCTAATGTTTTTAAGACCATAGTCAGTAAACAAAAAATTATTTATTTTTATACATATTTTTAGCTTAATTCTTTTATCACCGGCTTTTGTATTTTCACCAATTTTGGATATAGATAAAAACGTTAAAATCAACTCAATCATGAAAGGCTCTAACTTTTATTTTATATTAAAAAAAATTAAACTACCTTCACTTTCGGTAGGAAAAGATTCCTTAAATTGCAAAAACTCATCATTAATTAACAGTGGGTTTAACTTCAAATATAATCAATCCATTATTCACCTTGTTACTAAGAAAATTAATAACCCTAGAAAAGGGTCATTAGATATTTAACAAATTCTACAAATTTTAAAAGGGCGCATGCACTTAAAAAGATGGAATCTCTCAAACAAGACTGTTACTGTCAGTGTCCTAAATCAAGATAGAGGCCACAAACACACACACACACAAAAGAGAGAAAATTATTATTGAACTGAACAGTACCAATAAACGAGGTGTAAGAAGCAGGAGAAAGAGAGAATCAGAAAGAAATTAAAAATAAAAGTAAGAGAGAGAATCAGAAAAATGTTATGTTGTGTCATGTGATAATAGAAAAGGGATAAAAATAGAAAGAAAAAAATAGAGGTTTCTATAGATAGATATATGAAAATTATTCTCATTTGGTGGCAGACATCAAGAATTGCAGACTACAAATAACTAACTTTAGTCAATATTTGCGTATTTTTTAGGTTTATTCTTTATACCCAAATTTCTCAAACCATTTATGCCCTAGTAATGTAAATAATGTTACCCAAATAGCAAGAAGTGTCGAAAATTGACTAATATTTTTAGTTCAATTCTCATGATCAATAAAAAGACAATATAATTATAATTTTTTGAAGTAATTATTAATAAAAGTAATGGTGTATTGGTGGATTTAATGTGAACAAATAACAAAATAATTATTGTCGGTGACATATAATAATAAAGCAAAATAGAATTGGTCTTTTTGTTTCCCCTTCATGTTGGCATACCAAAAGAGAAATAAGAAGCCATATCCAATATTTGAGTCAATATAACCCCACTTTTGATGTGGACTAAACCAACTTTTTTGATGAAACTTGCATGACTTTAGCACCAGGACAGACAAACCTTTAAGTCACGTCCATATCTTATTGTCTACTATCCCTTTGTAGGCATGTGAAGATATGCATATATGTATATTCTGTGCCCTTTTAAATCTCACTTAATGCACTGCCCAAGAAAAATACAACCACTAATTTGCAAAATATAATGCTTCAAATGGAAATCCAAAGAACTATGAAAACTAACTACTTAAAATTATACATGTTACGTGTAACTGGGAAGAGTATATAACTTTATGCATACACATTATGAATAGAACCCTAGCTGTAGTATATATGCAGTGCATTTTTACTATTAAAGGAAGAACACTCTTTTACATTTTATTCCAATGGTTTCATTAAGCATAGAAAAATATGTTAACATCTTAATGTTTAGTTACTTCACACCACCAACTTTCAGAACTCACCAATCACTATAAATATTCTGCGTATTCTTTCTGAACAAATATATATATGATCAAGTAACATACTTTTGTAACCTCGTCGATAATGACACATGATTGCGTTAACACCTTTTTAAAATAGCTATTTTAGAAAAGTAAAAGTAAAAGAAAGTGGAATTAACCCGTGCATGCCGATATTTATCTGATATTACTTTATGAAAAGATGTTACTTAAAGCATTATTAGGAATCACTTATAGGAGTGTTTTTTTATTATGTGTGCACTGACAAAGTGATACAATTGAAAGGGGAAAATGTTGATGGTTTTTCAAAAGCTCTTGAAAAGCGTTGTCTTATTTTATGTTATCTAAAAATTTCTCATCTTGATAATCTGGGAAGAAGCTGGTACTGTTATAGCAGCTTCTTTATATCTGAACATGATACCATTCCAAATCTCAAACTATAGAGCAAAAGAAATAATATAAAACTTATGGTAAATCTATTTGACGTTTTACCTACAAGAATGAAGATTGTTGAATCGAATTTAATAACTCAAGGAGGATAGAATTCAAAACCTACTAATTACACGAACCTTTCATTATTGTTTTACACTAGTTAAGCAACCGTTAGTCAACAAAACCTAGTTGACCCTTTAATTGCTTGCTATAAAATGAAGACATGAACGTAACGTGCAATAGTTATACTATCTATCATCCTTTAGCATCAGAAAAGTAGCATTAAAGATCCTATCGTATTCGATTCATTTCAATCTGCAAGTTTTGCCAACTGTTGAGTCAATTCTGTAGGTGTCCAATTGTCAATGATATAGTTATTCTTCACAATACATTTTAACTCAGCCCATTTTTACTGTCTCTTTCAAAAAAAACTGTAAATACTGTTTCAAACTATGATTCAATCATAAACTATATAATGTGAGAAATTTAATAATATAGCTTAAAATCATATGATAATGTTTTATAACTAAATAACAATGTAAAATTATATTGAAGTGACTGTCAGTGCATGAGAACTAACCAAAAAAATTTTGAACTTGTTTGTGCAGTCCTTTGATATTAGAGTAAAATGTTGAATAAAACACAAGTGAAAACAAAACAGTTCTTTGAACTAGTTTGGATAGGTGAACCCCATTTGCAGTTAGATTTATTTTACCCCCGGAGTAGATGGTATGGTACAGACACAAAGTGATGGGGATGAAGCGTCTATTTTGACATAGAAAAAAACAGAAAACTGAAGGACAAGTGAGTAAGAGAGTTGCAGGCGCGTGAGTTTGCAGTTGAAAGCTTGATGAGTAGAAACATATGAAAAAAGGAAAGAGTGATGAGTCGTGAGATATGTAAAGGAGAGAGAGTGTGTGTGTGTGAGTGCTCTTTCTTTCTCTTTCTGAAATCTGAGAAACTTATTAGGATCAGGAGCCCTAACAACAAACAAAACGTTGCTCCCAACTCTACACCACACATACTCACTTTGCTCTAACTAAAGAGAGTATTTCTTACGTTCAAATCAATGCATGCATGGTAAATTTTGGTTATGTTTAACCCTAACATCAAGTTTTTCACTCACCATACACCACATGATCATACTTTATACATGTTTTTGTGACAACATGAAAGAGGTAAAAACCTGTCTTTTACCACTTTGATGACTGTCATCAGTAACAGCATATATTAAAAATGATTTTTTTTCCGATTACCCATATAGTGCATGATCAAATTAAAATTTATAGTAAAATTTTAGAGGGTAGTGAAAATCAGCCGAAAAAGATGGCATTTTTTTTTTCTACTAATGATTTAGGAAATGAGCTATTAGGCTTCAGTGGACTGGAGTTGAAGCATGGTATTGATTGCCATAATATTTATGTATGTGGTGGGTTAAAGTGTCAGGTTGAATTTCTTATGTATGAGAGAAAATAATGTGGCAGAAGGTGTTTGATGAATTGAATGAAAGGGGTGTTTTTGGTTGTGTTGTGTTGGTGGAGGGCCTCACAAAGAAGTGAAGGAAATTATTAATAAAGAAGAAAAGATAAAGGTAAGTGCAATGCAATGTAATGCAAAGTAAAAGAGAAGAGGGTGGGGAAGTGTGGGTTCTGTACTGCCTTACCTGTCCCCTCCACCCAACACACAACATACTCAAACATCACTCTCTTTCTCTCTCTAACACTGCTCCAACTACAACTCCAAAAGCCACTACCACATTGGCTTTTGTTGCCTTTTGTTTCTGTGCCTCCTATGCAATTGTCTATGTCTGCTGCTTCTGCTCCCTCTTCTCACTACCTTCAAATGGGGGTGGAATCATATTTTGAATTCCTTGTTATTATTTGATGGCCACTCTTTCTCTCATATTCTCTTCTCTTCTTCCCACCATGTCCTCTCTTCCACCCCTCCCCTGTTTCCTTTTTCTCCTTTCTGGTGTCCCTCCAAACATCAACTCCTTTTTCATGATTTGACCTCATTTCCATTTTGTTACAGTTCTCACTTTCTGGACTTCCTTTTCTTAGACCCACTTGATTGTACCCTTCTTCTCCTTTATCCTCTCTTTCTTTCTTTCTTGTTTTTTATTCTCTTTGGTTCCCCATTTAGTCCCACTCCTCCACAAGAACCAACAACCATCACACTGGAGCGTTCATGGAAATTGATCTGAACTATGCAGTGACCGAGGCTGAGAAGACCGCGTCTTGCAATGGGGGGTGTGAGAAAGGTGCTGCTACTTGCGTTTGCTCTCTGTCCTCTCCTACTTGTTCATCTTCTGGCTCCTCCTCCGCACGTGTGTCCTCTTCTTATCTTGAGCTCTGGCACGCTTGTGCTGGCCCCCTCACTTCCCTCCCCAAGAAAGGGAATGTGGTGGTGTATTTTCCCCAAGGGCACTTAGAACAGGCTTCATCTTTCTCTCCCTTTTCACCAATGGACATGCCAACCTATGATCTTCAGCCACAGATCTTCTGTAGAGTTGTCAATATTCAGTTACTTGTGAGTTCTCAAATTCAGAGTGAACTTGTATTTTATCTGCTTAATTCATTTAAACTTGCACCCTTGTATTGTTTCTATTTGTTTGGTTTAATTTTCTCTTTTTTTTTTCTTTCTTTTTACACTCTATGATTAGGCCAATAAGGAGAATGATGAGGTTTATACACAGGTTACTTTGCTTCCCCAGGCCGAGGTTGGTTTTTGTCACTATTCTGTTTTGGTGCATCTTTGCTTAGCTTTTGTTCCCTAGAAGGATGAGAATTTCTAGTTAAATGCTTTGAGCATTGTTTGTAGTAGAAGGGCAGTAGTGGCTTGAAATATTGGGTTGTGTTCAGTTGGCAGGGATGTATGTGGAGGGAAAAGAGCTTGAGGAATTGGGAGCAGATGAAGAGGGAAATGAAACAACACCTACAAAATCAACTCCTCACATGTTCTGCAAAACACTCACTGCCTCAGATACCAGCACTCATGGGGGGTTTTCTGTCCCTCGCAGAGCTGCTGAAGACTGTTTTCCTCCCTTGGTGTGACACCATGCTTTAGTTTGCATTCATAATTTCCAACACATGAAATTGTTTAGGAGTTGATTTCATTGTCTTCCTGAAGATGATGAATTGCTTTTGTGCTCACTGCAGGATTATAAGCAGCAAAGACCCTCCCAGGAGCTTGTTGCCAAAGATCTGCATGGTGTGGAGTGGAAATTTAGGCATATTTATAGAGGTAAATGAAAAGAAATATTAAACAACTGTGTGTGGTTGGTTGCATAGTCATATATTGACTATGAATGATACAGAAAGTCCTTGTGGTAATTTTGTCAGGTCAGCCAAGGCGGCATCTGCTCACTACTGGCTGGAGTATTTTTGTTAGCCAAAAGAATCTTGTTTCTGGAGATGCAGTTCTCTTTCTAAGGTGAGTGTTTATATCTATGCACATGAGTGTGTTCAAGTAGGGTTTCGTTTTAAGATTAAATAATATAAACACTCATAGTGTAGAGATTTTTATACAGTCACAGTATCAGTTGCTCCATTACAAATTGTTATGAATAATAACTTTGTTGAATTTTTAGAATAATTACCTTAAAAGTTATATCAAAAGCTGATTTTTTTATTGATTAACAATATTAAAACTTTTTCATTGAGTGTGCATGTCTACTAAACTCTTATTTTAATTAGTATTGATTTGTTGTTTTGTCACAATGATAGGAAATATTCTCATTGGGCTTGAATATAAGCTAAAAAAAATGGTAATGTAATTTAGGAAGTGTCCTTCTTTATTTTATGAAATCAAGAACACTAAATTGAATTTAACCAACATTTTTTTAATCAGGGTGAAATTAAGTAATTTTGATTATATTTGAGTCTAGATCTTAATACCAGTTAGCATTAGAAATCCCTAAAAAAAAAACTTCTCATAATAGAACATATCTCTAGACCTCTGATGCTTTTTGTTCAGGAGAAGATGAGTGATAATAATATTATTATGGTTGTTCCTCACTGCTCATTAATATCTTTGTAGGGGTGAAAATGGAGAATTGAGATTGGGAATCCGAAGAGCTGCTCGACCAAGAAATGGTCTTCCTGAATCAATTGTTGGTAACCAGAATTATTATCCCAATTTCCTTTCTTCTGTGGCCAATGCTATATCCGCCAAAAGCATGTTTCATGTTTTCTACAGTCCAAGGTACTACATTCATGAATCAGGAATTTTCGTCTTGCAAAATGTTTGAAGTTCAATCTCAAAATTATTTAGCCTTTGATTGTCATTATGTTGTGGCATTATGGATGAAACATCGATTTGGTGTATGTTATGATAACTTATCTGTCAGTTATTAATCAACTCATAGTTATAATGAAAGTGAAGTTATAGTATATTCTAGCTTACCAGAAAATAGTAAGCAAAGCATAAAAGCATTGGTTCTTACATAGAAGCGCTAGATGGATAGCTCACATGTTATTCTTCCAATGTGATACTGTGACAATAAGAGACTTAATAGGCTAGGGCTTTCCAACCTTGTCAATTGTTAAGCAAGGGATTTAATGTTCAGAAGCAGTTTTAGTTTAAGATAGTGAAGAGTTTTAGTTTAAGCAAAAATGAGAAATGGCTAAGGTCTTCCTAGACCTTAGATGATAAGATCTTAATAGCTTACTAGTTTTGATCTTTCTGGGCGGAGGGGACTGGAAAATGATTTTCATCTTCGCAGTCTTTGAAGAAATAAAATACATGTGATCTTCCCTAGAATAGGAACTGGGTAATCTCATTCTTCTACCCGCTTTTCCTTCAAATAAACACATCTTTTTGTCCATATTCTATCATCAGATGATTGAAATGTGTCCTTTTGACCAGTAACTTGTGAGTGCAAGTTATATTGTTCTGCGGTGTCAAATAGTACGAGCCTATGCTAAAATTGTTGAACTTAATTTGACTGTTATTTTGCCAATAGGATCCTTACATTTTGAGCTTTCATCATATGTGAGGAGGCTCTCTCTGTTTCTTGTTTGATAAAGTATTTCAGCGTACTCATGATTGGCACAAGAGTCTAGCAATAAATTGTAACGTGTTTAAACTTGGTATAATACAGAGCAAGTCATGCGGATTTTGTTGTGCCCTACCAAAAATATGTCAAAAGCATAAAGAATCCAGTGACCATTGGGACAAGATTCAAAATGAGATTTGAAATGGATGAATCTCCAGAAAGAAGGTAAACTACAACATAGTTATTAAACTTTAACCATGAACAAAAAGGGAAAATAATATTGAGTAATATGACATTTTCTTTGTGTGTTGCAGGTGTACTAGTGGTATCGTGACCGGAACGAGTGATTTAGATCCCTATAAATGGCCTAAGTCAAAATGGAGGTGTTTGATGGTACAATTGCTATTGTTTTTTTCTTTAGAAACTAATGAATCTATTAAGTATATTTTAACCTTGCAATATACATCTGATATTTGCCTTGGCTTTTTATCTTCAACAACTTTGCTATTGAAGCATATGCTTCATCAACCAATTTATCCATGATGCATTTTCATATGAGGTTTTTTATTTATATATTCATTTTTATCAATTTCTTCTAAAGTCGCCGTTAATTGAGAAATTTTGTAACGCCACTTTATTTGGAACCATTGAAAAGTCTGATCCCTTTTCCCCATAATTTCTAAGTTTAGTTTTCTTGCATTTTCAGGGAAAAAATTTATGTTATCTTAAGTAGAACTTGTAAAATAGTTATTATAGGAGTAAACAGATTTGCTATATATAACATTTGAATGACTGAAAAAATCTTACTCTCAATGCATTCTATAAAACAGGCTTGCACAATTTATATTGTCTTCTTCACGCATAATATGCTAGCCTATTGGCTATATTTCACTCTAAACTGTTTGACATACACATCATCATATCCAGGGAACTTAAGGCTGCAATTATACATTCCCAAGGAAGCTAGTTAGTGCTTTTAAATTTTAACACAGTACATTAATGCAGAGCAAATGATGATAGTTTGTTACTGTGATATCCGACAGGTCAGATGGGATGAAGATATAGAGATTAATCATCAAGATAGAGTATCCCCTTGGGAGATAGATCCTTCTGTGTCTCTCCCTCCCTTGAGCATTCAATCCTCTAGAAGGCTGAAGAAACTGAGGCCAGGTCTGCAGGGTGCCTCACCCAGTCACCTCATCACTGGTATGAATCACAAATCCTAATGCTAAGATAGCCAAAGTGCGTTAAATCAGTAAACTTTAGGCATCCTTATTGTCCTCTGTTTATTTATTTTTGGCTTCTGCATGGGAGGTGTGGCAGCAGGAGGCATTGGGTTTATGGACTCTGAGGAGTCTGTAAGATCATCCAAGGTCTTGCAAGGTCAAGAAAATTCAGGTTTTATGTCACTATATTATGGATGTGACACAGTAACTAAGCAGCCAGAGTTTGAGATCAGATCTCCAAGTCATCCAAATTTTGCATCAACTGGAGTGAGAAAGATTGCTGCTGGTGAGTTTATGAGGGTTCACCCTTCTAGTTATGCAGGCTTCACGGAAACTAACAGGTTTCCAAGGGTCTTGCAAAGTCAAGAAATATGTCAATTGAGATCACTGACAGGAAAGGTTGATTTGAACTTTGGTGCCTGGGGCAAACCCGGTGTGAGTTGCACAAACTACAACCTGCAACAGGCAACCAAACCTAACTTTCACTCTTTAGGACCAGAAGTTATTCAAACTGCATATTTTCCTTATGGTGATATTCACAAAGCTGGCCAAGGTAGTGGCACCGGCATGTTGTGCTCTAAACCTACCAATTTCCAGCGAGAGAATGTCCCATTTAACTCTCCTTCCTCTCAGTCCGGGATCATGAGAAATGAAGTTAGACGGTCAGATGTCACAATCCCAAATGAGCAGAAGCTGCAGGACAATATTTCTGGTGCTGCTGCTACTTTAGGAGCGAACATGAGGATTCCAAATGATGACAGTTTCAATGGGAAGGTAAATGCTTGTAAACTATTTGGATTTCCCTTGTCGGGGGAAGCCACCACCCAAAATTTACAGAACTCAGCTAAAAGAAGTTGCACAAAGGTGAGCGATGATAGCAACAGAGTTACATTATGATATGATATGCCTTTTTCTCTTTGACAATTTGCAACACATGTAACAAAATGCTGAATGAAGGTTCACAAGCAAGGTAGCTTAGTTGGAAGAGCCATTGATCTCTCGAGATTGAACAGCTACAGTGAGCTGCTGATTGAACTAGAGAGACTATTTAGCATGGAAGGCCTTCTAAGAGATCCTAACAAGGGATGGAGAATCCTGTACACTGACAGTGAAAATGACATTATGGTTGTGGGAGATGACCCGTGGCAGTAAGTAATCATCTTCCTTCACTCTTATTTCTCCAAATGCAGCTTTGCCACCTTTTAGTCAGTCATCATATATACTATCATCATCACCTCATTGTACACATTTAACTGTTGGGACTGACAATTCCTCGTATCCTATGTAGCATTCTAGGTGAAATACACTGAAAAACTCCATTTTGCCTTTTGTCTGCAGTGAGTTCTGCGAGGTGGTCTCGAAGATTCATATACATACACAAGAAGAAGTTGAGAAGATGACAATTGGGATGATAAATGATGATACTCAGAGTTGTTTGGAACAGGCACCAGTTATGATAGAGGCTTCAAAGTCTTCCTCCGTTGGTCAGCCAGATTCTTCTCCAACAGTGGTTAGAATCTAGTTTCAGGGTTGTCTTAGGTATTGTGATGTTGACCTGTTTCTATGCTATATGATCAATACTACCATCAATTTTTATCTATGAGCTAAGATCAACAAGGGAAGGGCATAACAAAAATAAATAAAATGACGATCATGCCCTCTAAATTTGCTTAATATAGGGCACCATATTGCGTGGTACTATGTGAAACCATTGCCATTTGAAATAAACTATTAAAACCTGCATGATATAATCCGATAGTCTTGAACATATTATACATTGATTTTAATCACAATATTTAGGTTATTAAAACATTTTGACTAGAGTTATTGAGTTAATTGTTGAAACATATTATACATGGATTTTAATCACAATATTTAGGTTATTAAAACATTTTGACTAGAGTTATTGAGTTAATTGTTGAAACATATCATACTTTGATTTTAAAACATTTTGACTAGAGTTATTGAGTTAATTGTTGAAACGAAACCCTACAAGATTTATTCTTCAATAAAATAACAACTGACTGTACAATGTTCATGAATTTTTTTATGGTAAAAGGAAAATTCAACCTATAATGCATTGTTATTTCAAAAAATTCATTCCATATTTAATAACATACTAAAGTAAACTGAATATTTTTTATTTAATTTAATAACATCCGAAATGGTAATTTAAATATAATATATTTAACATAAAATAAAATGTATTATTTATTATTTATAATACATTCTATATTTGTTATATATTCACTTTTTTTTATAGGCAAAACATGTATAGATAAATCAAAAATACACATAAACTTCACACTGAGAATGAGAAAGAATTAAAACTAATTGAAGTAACTCCACGATAATATAGGAATCATAAGAAGATTGGATACGCAATTACAAATTTGTTTCTAAGTTTAATGAGACAGCTTTTTACAATAGAGATGGCCTTAAAGCCTCTAAGACAAAACCATACAAAAAATGATAAGAGGGGTATTTTTGTAATGCGGAAGAATTGACGAGGGATCCCATATAATTTGTTTAAATTGGAGTTTTGTCTAACTTACTTTAAATTCAAACTCGGTAGGTGTTATTTCATATTGCTTTCGTAATTGAACTCTCACTTTAATGATATGAAAGGTTTATATTGAAAAATAAAACTGAAATTCTATTAGAAGATAGGAAGAAACAACTACTTCATCCGATTTTTTCCATGACTAATATGCTTTCCTGGTGCAACAATAGCACGAAATCAAATTTTATTAGAAAACAGGAAGAATCAAATTTTATTAGAAAATAGGAAGAAACAACTATTTCATCCAATTTTTTCCATCACTTTTCCTGTTGCAACAATAGCACATGAAATCAACCTCTATTTTAAACAATAGAATCATACTTTAAATCACTTGAGCATAAGAGAATTCATTCTATAGAAAAAAGAACTAGTTATAAACGAATAAAGAAATGCATAATCATCACCACGCAAATAAATTTAGTAAATTTAGTTCGCTTTGCCCAGATTTGAACAAGCCTTTTAAGATAATACCAAAAAAATGTAAGAAATATCAACCTTAAAAAATGAATATAAAACTACATAACATTGTATAAATATAAACATTAAAACAAAATCAGATGTCCTTAAATCATTCTTGAACCACAGCAACAATGGAAGATGAAAAATAAAAAGTGAAACTAAGAATGATTTTTATGTACTGTTTTCTAGGAGTATAGATTTCACATAATATTCATGTAAAAAAGTAAACAAAATCTTAACTTTTTTCGAATAGTATATAATCACATAATTTTCATGAAAAATGTAGAAGGTCCATTTTTAAATAAACGTGCATTCCATTTCAAGATGAGTAATAGTGTAACACAAAATGGTAATATAGTACAAGGAATAATTTAGATAAATAAAGTATTTTCTTTTTTAGACATATACTGTTAGAAAAGATTTAAGTAAAATAGAGAGCATCAATTAAAATAAGATAATTAATTTTGTAACACGATCTTTGTTTTATTTCCCTGTTCCCAAACAGGGCAAAAAATTTCCGCTATATTGAAGATCATATTTCAACTATTTTACTCCAGCCGTGCAGACAGAAAAAATGTTTATGTTCTCCAGGATATACAATCCAGGAGGCAAATTTAATGCCTAAATATATTACAAATATTGGCAACCATATATTACAAAATTGGGTGACTACCTGGGTGTGAATAAGATTAAACTACTTTTAATTTCACTATTAAATCTGCTGGCTTAACATTTACAGATTAGTTACTCTCAGCAGAAACAAAATTGCAGATACAATAATCTTTACAGCACTATACCAGTACCATCAGTTCCTGACTGAAAACTGGAGAATAGTTGCATGTCCCTTACCCTTTCATTATGTCATATGGACAAATTGAATATCAAGCATAAAAAATTGAGAAACTTATCCTGACCACCAATGGAAAAATAATACCAGAGGTGCTTCAGACCACACTTCGGACCACATCATCTTCCATTTCCTGAAGACCAAAAATGCTGCTCAACTTTCTTCAGTTTCTAAATGCAAAATGTGGGGTTAAGAAGGACATCTAGAGTTAATAGAGACACAAGGCTAATACCTCTACTCGGAATCTGACTCAATAGAAAGATATGGGCGGGACCTTACTGAACGTTTTTGGCGGGGAAAAGAGAAAGGACTATCTGAATCTGATCTTTTCCGACTTGCATGGTCAGATCTGACATCATTGATACCAAGGAATAAAGGAGCTGCACAAAGAGGTATGGTAAGTCAATAAAGGGAGGAGAACAATATATAACATTGCATATAAGAATCACTCAGTTAGAACTAGAATGTGGTCAAATCAAATCAACCAAGCAAAATGTCTACACTTACAACGTAAACTAGTAGAATAAAACAAGAGAAAGGAGACAAACCAGAAAATGCACAAATCACAGCTAACATTTTGTGTCAATAGGTTATCTTCTCCATGTTTTTGAGGTTAGCTAAGCAACCATTAATTCTTTAGCCGGAAGAAAAGAAATTATACAGAGGACATTATTAAGGAGAGATCTCTATAAAATTTATTATGTCAATTATATGTCTATAAAACTAGAAATACAAAAGCATCTGTCTGAAGTTTCAACAAATAAATTCAAGCTTTCTAACATTCAACACCAGAAATAACAACGGATGCTTCATGAAACGAAAATGAAATATACATATCTCCAACATCCCTCATAGACTCAAGAATAACTTACTGATATATGCAATAGAGTTAAGAAAGTCTTTCCATCTCAAAAAAACCTAACAAATGCATTTTCAACTGTTCATTAACAGAAAGAGTTAAAAACTGCATAAGATAGGAACAGCATAAGAATTGTCTTGGAGAAGACACATGTTACTTTAAGAATTCCTCATTCTTTATAACGAATCTCTTAGAAAGTAGATTTAGACCTAACTCAACCTATGACTTGTACGATGAAGTTAGTTCTCACTTATGTAGTGCAATTGATCATATCTCTAATTGTAGGATCTTCAATAGACCATCTCACGCTAGGATTAGAGATCTCTAATATATGACTAGATATGTATGAGTGGCCTAATAATGGATGGCACAGTACTTTCAACAAACATTGCTAGGACAAACTTAGATACCAACTTAAACTATGTAAATAAATTATTTTATTGATAGCAATCAAACAAATTACATTATCATCCTCTATTTGTAACAATGTTTTATAGAAATAAAGAGTTGATCCTATATAATCAAGAATATCTAGGTTCTATTAAGAACCCGCTGTTCCAGTGCCACCTCTAGCAAGTTTTCTGATGAAGTTTCCGCAACTACCTTTCTTCTCCAGCAAACACAAGGATGGGATCATATAATTCCATCCATCCAACCGCCCAAATACAAACACAAGCAACCCATCGACACGCCCTTCTCTCCTTCTCTAGCTACAACTCCAACTCGGGTGTATGGCAATGCGTGATGGCTAACCAATTTTCGAGAAGGTCACCTTCTTCATGTGCTCCTACCCCGTGGTGACGGCTCTATCAGGAGTTCATTTGGTGGTCTGATGTAGTTTCCCATCTTCTTAGGTTATTTCATCATTTTTTTACCCAACTTTCCAGAAAAAAAATAAAAAGTCTTCCAACAGTCAACCTCCAAAACAAATTCTCCCATCATTTCTAACCATTTAGTTAGTAACATGGAAGGTCTAGCTATTCCACTAGGGACTTCGAAATTGGGTTATTGTTAAGTGGATTGGACTACAAATCCCATTCCACTACAACTATTGAATATGGTCCTACAAAACATCATGAACAATGGGTAAAGATTGATGCTCAACTATGTAGTGTTAATAAATCCACTATTCACGTCACTCAAACCTACTTTTCATCCCATGGAAGTATGTATCAATTTGGAGTAAGATTTGTTCCCTTTATACCAATGACACACATCTTATGTAGTGTGTACCAAGATCTTTTAACACTTCTTTATGCATCATATGTAGTGAATCTATCTCATTGTATATTGGAACAACATTGTTATCGCATGTAGTGATAAAACAAACAATATCTTGCTCAAAATTTTAAGACCAGATCTTGGGCACCTGAGGTATTTCCTTGATATAGAAATGGCACAATGCAAAGATGGATTGGTCGTATCTCTGAGAACATATGCTCTCGGAATTCTAAAAGAAATAACGATGATAAATGCCAAGTTTGCAGACACACAAATGGTTTCGAGTGTCAAACTTTTATCTAGCCAAGGAGAACCGTATTCTGGTCCTTGGAGATACGAAAGGTTAGTTGGTAACCTAGATTACCTCACTGTGATTCATTCTGACATCACCTTTGCAGTGAGCGTAGTAAGTCAATTTATAAACTCTCCTAGTCAACAACATTAAGAAGCAGTCGCATGCAGCCTAAGAGTATATTAAGAAGGTTCCTGGAAAAAGACCTGATTTATAAAAGATAAGGCAAGTACTCAAATTGTTAGGTATTTTGCATTGACTGGGAAGGATCACGTATTAACATAATATTGTCGTTAGTTACTAGTAAATTCAAATGGATAAAACAACTCCTTAAAGACCTTAATTTGAAAAAAGTTTCCAAATGTACCTTGTATGTGACACCTAGGCAGCATTACATATTACCTCTAATCCTATCTTTAATGAGAGGACCAAATATGTTGAGGTCAATTGTCATTTCAAAAGAGAAATACTGGAGTCTGGAAACATTACTAGATTTGTCAACTCTAGTGAACAATTGACTGACATATTCACAAAGTCTCTAAGAGACCAAAGATCAATTATATTTGTAGTAAGTTGGGAGGGCATATACAATTTATATACTCCAGTTTGAGGGGAGTATTATTATTTCAGAAACAAGGAGTTGATCTATATAATCAAGAATATATAGATTATATATGTATTATTTAGAACCTTTTTATTTATTTCTATATCAGATCTTTATTACTAGAAGATATTAAATCTGCTTTAGTTATTGTATTGATTCCTTTTTTTCAATATAAATAAAGCGTGTTGTCACAGTAACATATTTTAGCCCAATATTTCTCTTTCCAATAGTTTAACACAATCAAATTCTTCATAATAAGGAAACAGAAATATGTTGAAATGAATATGAAGATTCTAAAGATATTTTCTCTTGACCCATATATTGAGGATATTGTTATCCTAATAATATGCTATTTGCTACAGGCTTATATTTGCTTGTATAGAATAAGTAGCCCACTTGAAAATATGGATCATATTAACCTCCACATGTGCTTGTGTGTAACTAAAACTTGTCAAATCCAAACATATGAAAGTTGCACAAAATGATATCCCCAGCTAAAATCAGTACTCAACAATTAATTTCCTCTAGAAAAATAAAAAAGTAGTGCCGAAAGCTTTAGGCCAAGAGTAACAAACCGGTATCTGTCAAGGAATTTGTGGCACCTTCTCCGGATGCAATTTGCGGTCTGGAATTCAATCCATTTGAAGTGGAAGCATCACCATTACTGCCACTGGCACCACCTCCAAGACTAAGAGAGATCCAATCCTCTGTGAAGACACCGTTTGACACGTCTGCATGATCACTCAATTCATGCTGCAGAGAAGATTCTGCTGGTTTTGTAGGGAGAAAAATCTGAAGGGAAGGATCTTCTCTGGGAAATGCCAGTGGATTGTCAACCAAGCCACCATTTAAATCATCATCAGGTCGAACTACCGAGGAATCTGGTGTAAGAGTGCTAGATCCCAAAGCAGTATCCGGGGCCAACATATAACCATTCAGTGATGATGAGCAATTCATATTAGCATTCTGCAAACCAACCAATGTATCTGACGCATCTTCCGCTTCACAACTAAATAATTGGAATCCTGGGACTGCTGGAGTTCCTGATTGCAATGGCCAAAGGGAGGACATCCCAAAATCATCTTCACTGGAATGGTTATTAAAAACTCCCAAACCTGCATTTCCACCAGGATTGTGATCTTCCGTATATGGATCAATAATTCCAGGCTCTAGCTCCGAGTAAACATCAACAGCAGCACTAGTTTGATTACTTTTGTACCCAGTTATAGGAGTCGGAGACATCAATACATCATTGTCTTCTTCTGAATCACTGAGAATAATAACTTCTGCATCATCAATTGGAGCAGAAGCATTATGAACAGAATATCCATATGCTGAATCAATATTATTGTTAAACACAGAACCCATCTCAATACCATTGGTAGTAGAATAATCAATATGTTCCCCACCACCCTGATTTACGCTTGGATCATCTTCATCCCGGCCACTTCCAGTGTCACTGCTGCTCATTGAAATAATAACATGTTCATGATTTTCAAGATCCTTGTTCAACCTATTATTACCAGAAGAGGTGTTCGTATTATCGGGTTTGCTGACTTCCCAAACACCATTACTATTCTTCCTGATGCCAAGTTTTAAACCAATAGGACCATCTGAAATACCTTCCTGTTTGAGCTTTAAATTTTCCATTTTCTTGATTTCATCAGTACAGACAAAGAGGGATCCATCAGGACGGTGCCATTGAGCAAGAGTTCCCAACTCCCGACGTTCACTTTCATTCTTAACCTTGACACGCCAAAAACCATCAGGCTTCACCTCAACCTCTGTAATCTCTTCTCCACAATTTTTCATCTGTGCGAGCAAACCAGTATATGTAATAACGACTGAGTCAACAAACTCAATTAAAAGCTTTATCAGGAGAGAAATAAAGATAAAAGGGGACAAAACACTACCAGAGTAGTGATGCGATTGAAGTAAGGATCAATAATGACATTCTCCAAAGCATAATTTTTAAGGCATATGGGACACTGCCACTGCAGAAAGAATTAATGCTTCGTCAAACATTTTTTAAGAACAGGTGTCTGACAAAGCAAGCTCAACTTTTGAGAATCATACCTTCCTTGATCTTTCATTCATTTCAATAAAAACTTCAAGATCAAAACAGCCCATGTGAACACAAGGTTTGAATCTTCCTGCAATCTTCATTCTTGAACCACTCATCTATAAATTGAACAAATGCATAAAATTTACAAGAGTTTCGGGAAGTGAGTCATAAAACTTCATGGCAACCAAAATAATCCAACACATGAAAGCCTTACCGGGCAACGAAGATTTATGCTAAAAGAATCTGAAACCACTTCCAAATCACTATCACTATCAGCATTATCATTTGCATTTCCACCCCCAACACAACAACAAACACGTGCAAGAGCATCTTCAAAACGCTCACCATCGGGCTCCCCTGGAATCATGCTTAGAACCTAGATACCATAGAACAATAATTTAATAATGCATGTGTAATAGTATTAAATGAAGATGTAGACTTCAAAAAGTAAACATACATGTCACATCCCTCGTGAATTAAATTTTATCTTTCAAAGGAATAAGGTTTCATATTCTGTGTGTGGTTGTTTCAATAGCCAACTTAGTAATAGAAACCCATAACAGCAATGGAGAAAGGAAACGAGTGATTTCATGGTTGACTGAAAAGCAGCAGAACAAAGAAAATAGCAAAGGGTTTCCCCTTACAACTATGCTTTGACACTGCTCTCTTTAACCTAATGCTAACAAATGTCAATCCATCCCCTTTGACTCCAAATTAAGCCAAACTGCCTTCTCTAACTAATTCTCGATGCCCTACATTCAATAACTGTCGAGGTTTGGGATTCTGTAATCCAGAGATTAGGTACCTTGATGATTGCTGCATTAAAGGACCTGCTAGATTTAGGAAAATGTGTTTTGTTCCAATTGATAACTACAAAAAATGTCATTTAATTTTCACCATTTCTTGAACAAACATTATAAACAGAAAGTATATTAAAAATACTGCCTTTTTTACAAAATGGAAACAAAACACATTTCCTTCAACAAAATAGATGCTAATGTCCTTTAATTATCCCGTGTTTCTACGTGTTCTGGAGGATACGTTATCCTTAACTCCTTGTGATTTCCTTTGCTTGTCTAATACAATTTATTTTTCCACAAGAGAAATTTTTGTAATTGAAAGTAATGTCACTCCCACTAGAATCTATACACACAGCTTCTCCGCATTTAGTGATTGAGGGGCAAACAAAATTTAGATCACACTTGAACATATATCAACGATAGTTAAAATATTGACAGCGTTTCTGTTTTGTTTGGAAACACCAAAACTTCATAAAAAAAAACAAATTTTGGTATGACCAACATGCAGCTTGACTAAAACAAAACCCCACCAAATAAAATAAACAGAGATCAATACGTTAAAATCTCCAAAAGAAGCCAATCCAAAACAAGTGTTTGATATTTCTTCACCATATTTACTAAGCAGAAAACTCGGAATCACATAAAAACCAAATCAACAAGATTCATATATACTTCAAGTGTTCAGTAGACCCAACCATGCCTTTGTTCTATATGCGAAAGCATGTTATACATTACAAAAAAAACAAAGCAATTTCAGCCGATAACTCAAAAGCATGGAACTAAGAAAGCATAAGACAAATACTGATAAATACAATTCTCATGTCAGAAACAATAAGAAGACAAGTTTTTTTCACAATTAACACGAGTGCTTAATGCCAAGATAAGCAACAGCTGCAATATCACTACATAAACTACGCTGCCCCCCAATACTTCCCTCAATCAATAATGTCCTACTTAAAATTGACAAAAACTGAGAATCCCATTAGCATTCAAGTTTTGCTAAATTTCATTTTTTTTTTTTTTTCAGAAATCGACCCAAAGGAAACAGCCTCAAAAACTTTTGACTGACATCAATTAAGGAGATTCAACATCAAACTTCACGATTCAATAAGCTTGGATTGAAGGAACAAAAAGTCATCCAGAATACTATACTAAGAAATTAAGCAAATTTAGAATGCAATCTACCTCTGGCATGGTGATCCTTTTAATAATACGAACCCCTAGACAGAATATGCGAGCATCCAACACTGTCAAGGAAATCCTATTAATTCCATCCTTTGAATATGGTGTGATCTGACAGAGGAGAAATAAAATAAGAAATCGAATAAAACTAACATGAATGAAATTTAATTAACAAAGCAGAAACGATTGGTCTAAAACCAGCACTCAAACATAAGTATCTACATTTAAAAAAAGACACAGAAAATAAGATAAACAAATTTCTTAATTTTGTAATCAATAGAAGAAAACAAACTCACAACTGAGCCAGAGTCACGCCCATTAGCCCCAAGCATCTGTGAACCGGGTCTGTTAATTGCACGAACAGGAAGACCTACAGGTATATAGTTAAAATTCAATTCAACCATAATTCATGAATTCCATGAAGAAATTTGGATATTTTACTTACAAAGCATGTGCTTCTAATCACACATAATAATTTCTGAGGTGCAGACTAAAGTAAGAACCAAGACATGAAACAAAACTCTCAAGAGGAAACTAAAAGAAGTGAGTAGATAAAGACTTGCAAACATACCATTGACCTTTAAATCTGTATATTGTGGCCATTGCATCCTGAATGAAACCTTGTCATTCAAAAGCATACACCAAGCCTAAACATGAAAGAATTGTCATACAATAATACCTGGATAGCAAGTTATGCATCAAACTACTAGCACTAAATCATACCAACCTGAACATCATATTCTGGTTTTGATACCAACTCCTTGTTTGCTTTCGTGAGTTGAAACGTTCTTTCCACACTCTGTACTGGGCTGGTTCTGAACAATTCAAATAGAAATATGGTTAAACCATTCGAGCACAAAGTTATGTTTAAAAGTAGGTTTAAACAATAAACCTGTGATGGATTTGAGAATGAGTTAAGAAAACCATGAGACAAGAAAATAAATCACTCAGCTGAGGGAAATTTAGTTCCAAAAGGTTAATGTCCTGAGAAAACTTTCACCTCAAAAAAAGACAAACTTAACACCCAAACAATTTTACTTCACACAATGTAAATCTAGAAACAGCACTGGTACTGGGATTCCTTTGAATAGAACAAAACAAACGATGTAGAACATATATAGAAAGAAACCAAAAGCTATACATAAGGCACATGAACCACTAGAAGAAAAGAATTAAATATAACATAAAACTCCACCCTCGCCTCCTAAATCAAATGCAGAGTAGTCAAGCCTCAATGAAGGATATAAAAAGCATGTCTTATTGGCATATAACAATTAAAAAAGAAACTCAGTTTGCTCAAACACAAACAAATCCAGTAAGACAACGTCACAAACTAGTTACACCCTTACCCATCAGTGGGAATATTGGTTGTGGTCAACTTCACCGGAAACAAAAGGTGTGTCACTGAAACACAAAACCTGTAGTATAAAAAAGATAAAAATATACACATTTGAGTGATGGGCCAAAGAGAATGGCAAATAATAAATGCATAGCAAGCTTCTTTCAATTACAAGAGAGTATCACACACAAAGTGGAAGAATTTGTTAAAAGACAACAAGCATATCATAATCACGTTCTCGAAAAGAAATTGTTCTACAAAAATTGAAGCCTAGTAATGGAAATTGGAATCTCTATTCAAAACTAACAGACACAACAATGTTAGCTTAGAAGAATGAAATACAAAAAGTGACAGTCTCTACAACTACCAATATGCTAGTGAAAGAACCATCAACAATGAAATTACTACAGTGAAACATGTTATCATCACTACAGGATATCACAGACAACAAATTGGACAAAAAAGGAAATAACACAAGCCCTTGATAATACAAAAAAAAAGTGGCACGTAAGTAAAGATTACAAATATTTAGCACTGAATGTGGAAAAAGAAAACTTCAGAACTATTTATTCCAACCCATCTACTGAAATAAGAAGGAAACACAACATACGGGTCTGCCCGATCAACTCGACATATTTCACAGTAGAATTTATCAGGAACATGTGGGGTCCCATCCATAGGTTTCTCTGGAATAACAACACAATTGATGTGCTGCAACACACGACATCTTGTATCTTCACACTGCAATTAGACGAGAAGAAAAATGTCTCCATTAACAAACATAAATTGATCAGAGATGTTAATAAAAAATTATATCAAAGAGGTGGATGGAAATGACCAATAAAATTATAGGGCGAGTAAACAGGCATTTAATATTAAAATCATCAGGATAGATAGCATGTATTTCGAATAGTACACCTTGACCAATGGCTCCGTATCCAATACATTTCCACAGAGACAGCGAATCTTTGCATCTGATTGAAAGGAATCATCAATTTCACTTTTAATTTTCACATTACTGCTATCAGAGCCCTGGACCTTGGATGACACGTCAATGCCCCCCGATACCTGCAATTTTCTGGGCAAAATGAAAACACAAGTCAGGAAAGAAAAATAATAAACCAAGGAGGTTATAGCATATGCCAGTGTAATCAACTTAACATATACCTAGAAACACATCATCAAACCATGCGTAAACTACAAACTGATTTAAGCTCGGCTCTATCTGGACAAGTTAGAAATGTTTTTGAGAGTTTCTCCACCAAAAGATAGAGCTTTTCCAGTAGAGAACCTCTCAAAAGCACTTATAACTTCGTATTCAAACAGTCTCTGAAAAACTTTTGGCCTTTACATTTATCTGAAGCATACTAAGCTAGATAACAAAAATATCATCAACAGTGTTGTCTCTAACACTGACCTATATGTGTCCTCCACTAATTTGGCCACCCGTTGTTTTCCAACTGCATTCTTCTTGATCCACAATTTAGAAACTGGGAAAAAGTAACAAGCTGTGAACTTAGTTTACAGGGGAAAAGATAGAGGAATGTCAGAAAGGCAACTTCACAAAATAAAATTATAAACATAAAAAATAAAAATTCCAAAATACATTCACTAAACTATTATGCCTTTATAGAAGTTGCATTGCCACCACTTTAAACTAATGTTCTAGAAATTGAGTCTGACCAGGAAGATCAAGCCTTGAATCAGATTAAAAAAATTAATTGAACTAGTTTTCAAACTAGTTCAACAAACTTATTCAACTTGGCTGGTTCGCAACACACCAAGAGAACCGGTCAGTTTTCAAAACCAACGACCCATCACACTCAGTAAGGCGGCATGCCATCACCCAACCCTTGCCAGTGACTAGTTTGTTGCCTTGTTCACATCACAGTGTTGCAGGGAAGATACAACGTAAAGAAGGAAAAAGATTTACCAAATATTAGAGAGCAGAGGAAGTTGCTAGAGATTGTTACTAGCACAAGAGAGAGAAATGAGAAACTGATAGGAATTAAAAATGAAACTGAATAGTTTAACTGAAAACAGGAGAATTAAAACCTCCATGGTTTGACTCTCACAAAGAGCTCCCCATTTTCTTACAAAATATCTCTCAGAATGCCCCTTAACTATCTAAATTGATACCCTCTGACTAACTTATGTTAACAGTCCCTAACTAAGTTTTTTCTTCCCTTCTATCTTAATGATACCATCACAATGAAGTTCAACCATCCTCAACTTCAAAATCTCTGGAAACCACAAACAAATCAGATTTTCAACCACCTTAAGTAACCTCCTTTAATGACTAGATAACTACTTCGTATGAACCTGATCAATGTGGTACCCTGATCAGCAATTGAGTAATATCCCAGAACTGGTTGAGATAGTACAGGATCAACTTCTAAATCGAGCTTGCCAATACCCCTCTTTCTTCTTGAATCCTGTTATTAACTTAAAAAATTATAGCCAGTTTGTAGAACTCAAGTTGATTCCATCTCTCTGAGTGTCTTCATCCCCCTATTTATCTAATTAATTACATCTAATTACTAACTAGTCTAACTGTCCCTTACTAATTTTTCTTCCCTCCTACCCTAGTAGAGTCTAAAGGTTGTGGATATGCCAACTTCCACTGCTTGATGATAATGACCCAACAAGAAACAGGAACACTATCGTGCTACAGCAGAATGCTTGGGTTTCTTCGTGACTAGTCATCATTGCATTGAGGATAAAGATTGTCAAGCCTATTTAGGCAAAAGATGGCCTTCTATTTTTAATTATTTTACTAATTTATATTTTATGGTCTTAAGCAGATGATAAATGTTTTATATACCTACATAATTTTTTTATCCTGCTTTTTCTTTACTTAAAACTAACTACTTAGACCTTTGCTTTAATCAAACATTATGCTAATTCAACATAGTACTATATATCTATATCCCTTTTGAAGAAAAAGAGGAAGAATTGAAGAAATTAGTAGAAAAGCCTTTAAAAGATGAAGTCGAGCTCATTGTGGAAGCAAATTTTGAGTTTCCGTGTCAAATTTTATCATTCTTGATTGTTAACATTATGAGACTTAGCCTACAGAACTCCGAAGTTGACCGTGCGCAAGACTGAGTGCGGAATATCCTGAAGCTCAGGTTGAAAACCCCAAATTGCACCCTAAATTTTCATCTTTTTAAGCTCAACATGGAGAAATGCAAGGCCGAATGGGGAAAGTTTGATTTGGCTTTAATGAGTTGATATAGAAGAGATTCTTGTACCAATTGAGGAGTTTGTGGATTTTGATCCAGACTTGGGATTTTGGGAGAATAGATTCTTCTCACACAATGGGTGGATAGCTGAAAAGCTTCCCTTGTATTTAGGAATGGGTCATAGTTTATTGGTCATCTTTTAGTCATTGAGCTTAAAGCAAGTTATTTTGTTAAGTTACACAAGGGCTTAGGGCTCAACAAAGGAACTTAGATTTGGGATAAATTTTATGATTGGTGTTAAGGTTGAAACCCAAAGTGTTTAATTAAGTATCCATTGCAAAAGAGTGGTGTGTAGTGAAATCTATCCCAACAATTCCATACAGTTAGCACAAACCTGAACTCCTAGCATTTGTCTTTTTAATCTTAGCTTGTAATGATTCTTATAAATCTTTTTTTTTTTTTCATTTACAACCATGTTTCATAAATTAATTAATCTAGGTAGTAAGAAATTGTAAATTTTGCGAAAGCACAAGGTTCTCAGGAAAGCGATACTTGGACTTTCCATTTCACTATTTATACAATTTGATATGCTTGCCAAGGATGTAAGAAGCTTTTTGGCACCGTCATAGAGGATTTACGTCTCAACACTAGGCAACTTTACACTTTTTTATATACCAGGCTTCATTCATTTATTCTTTCTTTTACTTGTGTTACCAATTGTTTATATTTGTATATGTGCTAACTTTTGGTCCAAGCTCTTTGTAATCCTTATTTTTGAGAGGCAAAATACCAATAGACCAACTCTTTTACAATCCAGAAAATGAAAGAACAATTAGGAAAATGAAAGAACAACTAGGAACATGGTAGCAAGAATCATGTTCCAACTCGTAGAATCACATAATTCTACATTTCTTAAGCCCAAGAAAACCAACTTTTGTAACCCTAGCATTGATAATACAGAAAACACCTTCTCTGACTTGACATCATTGCATCTTCTTCAATCTCTAGCACAAAATATGCATCCTCTCTCACCCAAGCCCCAGGAGCGTTGCATGAATCACTACAACCAGAAATCTTCTCTACAATTCATGAGTCTTGGTTCCTCTGCTTCTCTGTTTGTGTGGTTCATTGGTTCTCTTCCTATGGAAGAAATGAGGATCTCTTGAGGGATTATGATTTTAACTTGGATTATCTATTTTATAGTGTTGTCTTTTATGTATATTGTAGAATCTTACACTTCATGTTATGATTCCACAATTTACAATTTTGTGTCCCCTTTCCAAATCTGAATATAGTATCTAGTTTAACTACTTAGGCTATGAGGCACAACAGCAAACCAAGGACAAAAAATACTAGACAGGCAAGCAAAACAAGAAGCAAATTCCACACCTCTTTCATCTCTTACACTTGAAGAATCAACAACAATGGATGAAGGAAATGAAGGAGAGCAACCTTGAAGAACTTCAAGAGACTATGCTACTTATACCGGGTCATGCCAATTCTCTAGCATTGCTAGGTCCACATGAAGCCAGCATTGTTAAATAAACTTCATTGCCTAATGTTCATTTTATTCATAACTTATATTTGTATATTTTATGAAGTTTGACCAATGTGATCCATTCCTAGCGGTATATGGCTTGTGTTGTAGTTGTTGACCACACAGTAGTCAATTCCAAATAGCAGACAGTGCATCTGACCTGAAAATGCTATAGCAGGTAGTGGGATGAAAGACCTGCTGCTATATTGGAATTAAAAGAACAGAACCGTGCACGAATAGAACAAAGCAAGGTACCAGAGGTCAGAGTCAGCTAGAAAAGTTGACAGGTTTTCCAGAAAATTGTTGCAGGTCTCAGGATGAATGGAAACTACGTATAGCAGAGGCTGCATAAATTGGGGATGGCCACCTATCACAGCTGGCCAGGAAATGTTGCCAAATATAGGTGGTTGTCCCTAACAAAGAACAGTGGGTGCTACTTCATAACATAGTGCACACAGCTGACTGACAAAGTAGAGTTCCAGCTTTTTATTCCAGGGAGTGAGGGAAACCCAAATTGAATCCCCCAAAACAGCCATAAATGACGTTATCTCAAGGCTCACACCAACAGTTCCTGTTCCAGCCAAGATTTTCCACAATTTTGTCCATTCAACTTTCGTAGCATTCTCCAGCCACTCCACGATGGAGTCTCTATTTAGCATTGTTGACAATTATGGTTGACCAATATGACCTATTGAGCTAGAACTTCAGCTGAGTTGATGATGAGACTGAATTTTAAAAATTTGCTCTAAAAATACAAAGACAAACCATAAAAGGAATTTCTCTGTACAAACATAAATCCAAGAGAAATGAAAAAACTCAAAGTCATCATATTAAGGGCCTATTTGGATAAGCTTCTCCATAAAATTCCTAGAGGAAAAAAAAAGTTATAAGCTTCTCCGGAAGCTAAAAGTAGTTTATGCATAAGTTAAAAGGCAAATTTTGGAGAAACTAATATGAAAGAACTTCTAGGAATTAACTTACATATCAGTTAATTTTAACTTCTAAAGAAGTTTATTTCATTTTTCCACCCTGTTTTCTTCTCCTATAAGTGTTTATGGTGATGTTTATCCAAACAAACCCTAAGAGGAAAGTTTACAATACATCTATGTTGAATAGAAGAAAATTAAAAAGCTAAAACATCTACAACAATTAACAACTGCAATAAGATATTGACCTTGACATACAATTACATTTGAGACATTTGCATGTTAAGGAGTTAAGTTAATAACTCTAACATGCAGGTCCTTGAATAAATAAACTTAGACACTACCCAAGCAGAAACATTACAAAAAGGCTGAGTCACAGTTTGTGTACAACATAGAGAGTATAAATAACCATACCTTGGTCCTCTGAAAGAATAGACAATATCCTATCAACAAGATCCTATAGAAAATGAAGCATTCATATTATTATATTGTCCTAAAACTCCAAAAGATAATATGAAATTAAGCATTAAAAAATAATATTATTGCACAAGTTAAAATTTAAAAACCAAAACAAAAAACATGAAAGTCTATGCCATTTTGATAATATCCATCTTTTGTAAGAGTTTCAAATGCATATTCTTCACTACTCAGAGAAATATAAGTCTAAACAATGCAGCCTAAATCAAACAACTTAAAAGGGCGGCAAATAAATATCCCAAGAAATAAAAAGTAATCAGCCGATGAACATCATTCAATGATGCCAGTTACTCTAGCACTCAAAATTCAAAGCAAAATCCTAAAATTGAAGATACATCTTTTGTAGGAGCTTCAAACGCATATTCTTCATTACTAAGAGACATATAATTCCAAACTGTGCAGCCTAAATAAAACAATTTAAAAAGGGGGTAAAAAAATATCACAAAAAATAACAAGTAATCAGGCAATGAACATCATTCAATGATGCTAATTACTCCAGCACTAAAGATTCAAAGCACAATGCTAAAATTGAAGATACATGCATAATCAGTGATATTTTTTTTTTCTCGCCTGACCTGCTTCTTTCCCTGTTTTGAGAGTCCCAATTGAGTGAGCACATCTTTGAGTTCTTTTATACGAAAATATTGCAATTTTTCCTACAAGAAAAGTCACTAGATCACTAAAGCAGAACATCATAATTCATGGCTAATATTACACAGCATAAACTCAAGACAAAAAAGTTTTCCCAGCATGACATACTTAATGATCATGATAAAGAAATCAAAATAAACAAAAATTGCAAGTACAAATAATGAATAAGATACAAACTATATTTGCTAGAGAAATTTCTAATTCTAATGTCTATCAATCTAAACAAACTTTTTTTAAAAGAAGGCTCCTTGTTCTTCTCATAAGCCATTCAACAACTAAAATTGTCAATTACCAGGAAAATCCACTCTGCATTCTGCATTAATAAATTGCAGCTGAGAAACCAAAATAATGATTATCAAAAATTTTAAATATAAACATACCTTACAACTAGCTACCAAATCCATTTTGCACAAAGTCTTCGGCAAGAATCGAAGAGCAATCAACAAGCAAAACCCGGGAAGCTAACACATGCTGCTCCAGCAGTGATCAATCTACTCAAATTAAGTAAACCAAGCAAAACAAAAAACAACCAGCAGAATTTAAATGATAAATTGAAAATATTAGGAGTAAAACACATATCAAGGGCGATAACGGGAAATTGAGCACAGATTAAAATGCACATCATAGAAACAAATCGAAATCTTAGCACAGAACAAGAAAAAAAAGGAGAAAAAACAGTGGCGATTAGGGTTTTGGAAACTTACTTCGGTTGCTGCGAGTTTCTTTTAGAACAACAACAAGATCAACACTTGAAAATTCGGACTTAACTGGCGATAAGCAATCCGATTTTCTTAACCGGAACACGTCCGGTTTAGGTTTCACTACGCTAGGTTTCAGTGAGCGCGTCTATGTTCAATGCACACAATCCTTTTCTGTATTTCTGTTGGTTCCTCTTCCTTGTCACAAATTATATAGGGTTTCACCAAGGTGGACATTTGACTCATTTTTATACCTACAATTAAAGAGAAAAACAAAATATACACAGTGATCTTTTTAATATATGTTTCTTTCTTTATTATATACTTATATTTGAATACCTTTATTACTTAGAATAACATTGATTATGAAATTTTATAATGAAGAAGAATTCGTCTTAAATATATCTTCTGACTCAATTAAAATGTTTTTTTAATTTCTTTTGAATTTTTTTTAACATAGTTATAAAAGACTACAATAAACATTTGGTTACAAAACTATATGTTAATCAAAATAATTTGGCAATTGCTTTTTGATATATAAATTTCCTGTATTTAACAAATTTTTAAAATGTTAAAAATATCTTTGTTATTTTTATTTTAAAATTATTTATTATATAATTGTTTTTCTCTAATAAAAAATATTAAAAAACTGAAAGTTATAAATATCTTATTTTAATAAATTAAAGTTGTAAATATCTTAATAATAAAATATCTCATTTAAATAAACTTTTAAAAAATAAAATAATCATTAATATTTAATTGATTAAAAAATAAAAATTTATATTATGTACTAAATAATTAGCTATATTTATCGTATGTACCTTACATAGAGATGTTTCTAAGTATATAAAAGAAAACAAAAATTATTTAATATTAAATTTTAAAATAAAAATAATAAAAATATTATTGATATATTAAAAAATAATTTAGTATAAGAAACAATTTGTATAGTAGAAGAAGCAATTATCGAATAATTTTAAGTAAATATAATTTTGTATTAACCTCACGAAATCCTTGAGTTTAGTGTGCAATAATAATATATTGAACTGAATTTTTTTTTTTAAATATTTATGCATCCCTAATAGTTATTCTTATTAATAAGAAGTTAGACAGAGTCCGAATCATGCATTCTTTAAAAAAAATGTGTTTTTTTAAAAAAAATGATAATTTCTCCAAGTTTAATTCCTTTACAATTATATAATTAAAGCATACTTGAAACCTATGTAAAACTATCCCAAAATTTAAGTTTAAATGGTCTAATCATTTAAATTGCACTCACATTTTACTATCTATAACATCTCACTTTAAAAAAAAAATATTTCAATCGTAATAAAGATAATTGTGAGTTACAAATAAAATTCATAGGACTATCGGATAAAATAAAGGCTAAAACTAGTTTTGACTATCATAAAAAAAAAAAAAAAAAAATTTATAATAAAAAAAAAAAATAAAGATAATATAGAGATAAAAAAAAAATAAAAATAAATTGAATGATAAAAAAAAAAAAAAAAAAAAAATCTCAAGGGAAAAGAAAATAGGGTTAATGAATTTTTTTTTGTTAATACCTTAGTATATATAAGTATAAATATAACTATTTTTTTCCACAACAATTCACATGTTATTTAATATTTAATCTTATGTTTATAATCTGGACACCTAATATTTAGATTAACCAATTCAATTTGGTTCCTATAACCCTAAATTTTATATTTCAATAAGTAGCTATACTTAGTTTAATATATAAATATTGTTTAAATAGATTAAAATAACCACTTATAATAAAATTAAAACCACAGACAATTACAAATAGAACACATTAAGTGTGATCTTTCAAATATATTAGGTATCGAGTTATTCATCTACATCTCATATGAAATAAATAAATTATATTGATACTATGTGTATTAGTTCATTTCTTCTTAGTGTACCTTTTTTTTATTATTTGTAAACAGTTCTTTAATTATTTGAAACACATGGTAATAAAATTATTTATACATTACATTCAAACTCATTTACCAAATAACAAAATATACCTAAGTAACTGTAAAAGATGTGTATTGAAGATCTCACATCGATTAGAGATGAGGTCTTTCAATATTATATAAATGGATGCAAACCTTACTTTACAAGTCAATTTTGTAAGATTGAGTTAGACTTAAAGTCCACTTCTTATAATCTATATAGTAATGGGTTCGTGCTTTATATTTTAGGTTGCATGAAACATTCCTTTTTTATTATACTATTTTGTGATATTCTTAGATATGATTTTGTTGAGGTAGCTATTGTTATTTTTTACTGACATAGAGTGTTTTTCATTTTATACATTTTTGTACTTAAGTTAGATAATCTTATCACCGCTATTTAATATATTCTTTGTTGCTAATAAAAAAAATGAAGAAACAATAGTTTTTCTATATCATATGCATACAAAATTATTAATTAAATTTTGTTTAAGGGTAAATTAAAGTTTTTAGTATGAGTAACTATAATTTAAAAGAATGTAAAGAGGAGACAATAAAAATATATAAGAAAACTTTTCATAATAATAACATTAAATCAAAATTTTCATAATAAGAGGTGTATTTTATAAATATAATAGTTATTATATTGTTTTCTGCATCTTAAATAATATTATATAATCTTTAAAGTTTATATTTTTCTCCATCATAATTAGATATTTATATAAATTTCGTCTCAGGTTTTAAATAATTTTATTCAATCTTTGTATCAGTGATTAACAAATCCTATCACTTATCTATTAAATATCACTTATCTATTAGATAAAATATATTTCCTTTTAATAAGATATGAGATTAATTAATTAAAAATACAAAACCATAGAAGTTTCCAATAACACCAATCCATTATTCTCATCATGGTAAAGAACCAACATATTCCTGAATTCCGAAAGCATTATTTGCATGCATAATACCTTTGAAATATGGAATGATTTCAAAAAGAGACTTTCGCAGAGGATATTACTTGAATTGTTAATCTCCAATATATGATTTCTTCCTCTAAACAAATGGGAGTCGAGTGTTACAAACTACTTTACGAAGCTCAAAATTCTTTGGGACGAGCTCAATCTCTTTCTAGCATTGCCTAGTTTTTACAGTATCTTTAAATGCACTTGGAGTGCTCTTGGTACCTTATAAAGGCACTTGCAGTGCTCTTGATAATGTAACCAAAGACACAAGATCAAGTGATATAAAGCATGATTATTTTGGCATATATCAAGTTTAAAAATCAGAACAATGATCAAGGCCATCTTAATGTAGCTTTTCAAAGTACTAATTTGTTGATGCAGTTTTTCGAAGTATTGATTTGTAAAACAAAATCATAAGGTCCAAAGGCAAAAATACAGTCAATATGTTAAAAATGCAATCTTAAATTGATAAAACTTGAAACTATTATAATATATAAAATCCATTTTTAAAAGATAGGCAATATCTTAAAAGATTTGAAAATAAAAAAATTGATTTTCTAACAAGTTTAAATTTAAAATCACAATTGATTAATTTAAGTAGTTAATACAAAAAAAAAAAAAAAAAATCTACAAGACCTATGTTACACACAGAGAAACTATTTGCATTATATTAAGGAATCGTAACTGCTTGACGCCGTTTATTTTTTTCTACATTCATCCTACAATCGTCTAAATTATTACTTCATTAAAATATAATATTTTATAAAGAAAAATAGTTATAAAGAAAATATTTTTAATAAACAGTAGTGTCTAAGATATTATTTTTCTATATTAAGTTTACTCGACCAAATCTTTTATACTAAATTCACACCTCTCCTAACTTAGGTGGAGCTTGTGAGGAAATATTTTGTAATGGATAAAAACATACATAAATATTATACTTCAAAAATAGACACTATATTATTTTGTTATATAAGCAATATAATATGTATTTTCAACATCCACTACATAAACAATTAATATAAAATGTGATTTCAATATTTACAAAATTTTAATGGTGTGTACAACAATTTATCATGAAATGATATCATATTAGAAACACAAATTCATATTTTTATACTGATGTAATATAGTTTTCAAAATAAAATAATAAGTAAATATACATTTGATAAAAGAGTAAAATATAAAGTAGTCATGATTTTTTAAATGCATGAAATCCTTTAAAGTATAGTTAATCCATAATTTTTTAAACATTATGATTTTCATATTTTATAAAACCTTTGAAATCAAAATCTTAAAAAAAGTTTTGAAAAATATTTCATTCCAATCAAATCTTTTAAATTTAGATGACTGCTTTTAATGCAAAAAAAAAAAAAAAAAAAAAAAAAAAAATATTAAAAAAATTATTTTTTAAAATTTTTTTTTTTTTTTTTTTTTGTTTTAATGATATATATAAAAATAAAAAATAAA
>Ga0099825_1000395_pt1 | contig 44644 bp, 26 predicted proteins | sample SiratroredBW_FD_76838 | JGI IMG/M metagenome (GOLD analysis project Ga0099825, IMG submission 76838) | Root nodule microbial communities of legume samples collected from California, USA - Siratro red BW | ecosystem: Host-associated > Plants > Roots > Nodule | place: USA: California | collected...
ATATATATATATATATATATATATATATATATATATATATATATATATATATATATATATATATTTAATTCATTTATTTAGTTTTTTAATTTTAGAAATCATTTTCCTTTATTTTTCTCTCAATTTTTGAATTGATTATTCATCTTCTTCTTTGTTTTTGTGTTCTTCATTCTTCATCCATGGAGAACTAATTATTGAAGTTCAATTCATGGAACCAAGATCATACAATCCAAATTAAGTTTTCATATTGATCGTTTAACACACCAAATTTGTTCTTCTCTTTACTTTCAAAATTGCACTTTATGATATTAAGTTGCATTGGATTTTAGAAATCAAATTAGGAATTGATTTGATAATTTGATACAAATTATATTGAATGATATTTTAATTTGATTTGTATTTTTGGTTCAATGACATTTGTTTGATTAAATTAATTAATTGAACTAATTAATTGTTCACACTTGAATCTAAATCTTTAGAGAAGTATGAGAAGGGGAATTATATGAATCTTAAATACATGAATCCACCTTTTGTTTTCTTGAATTTCATTGTAAATCTGTATTTATGTTTTCATTTTATACCTAAACCTAAAATTATTTGTATAGTTAGAATATTAAACATTAAATACAATAAATATGTGTCATTTGATAATCCACCTAGATATTGCTCCATGTTGAACAAATTTTATAGAAAACTTAAATGTTTTGAATTCATAATGACATTAAATTTCTTGTAGGTAAGGTTTGATGAGTAAATGTAGTATGGAATAAAGATTGAATTATGTAGAGGATGATGAAGAGTATTATTATTGTAGTTATAACTACATTGAGGTGTATAGGATGTTTTCCAAATCTTGAGTATTGGAAAGTTATTTAAGGTAATGTTATGTGAACAGAAAGTAAATGTAATGACATTATGATACTATCATTATGTGAGATATATTGTTAGAGGCTTTGGAGCCTTGTTTGCAAAGAATTAATGCCCAATAAATAGAAAGTCAAAGTGTGACTTATATTTATTATATGAACATTATAGTAACAATTTCATGCGTAGATTCATATGACAAAACCTAACATGTTGTTTGGATTATTTTCAATTTGCGAAGGGGGATTTTGCAATGTGTGGAGACTCACACTTGAGGAAGAGATTGTGAAAAATTCAAGTGTGGAGTCATGAGTCCCACATTGAGTGAATAATGGAGAGAAAGACTCACAAATCTATTGTCTTAAAATTTTAGGTTGAAAGTGATGTCAAACCTTTTAAATATGAGTTCACTCATGGATTGAAACTCATCAAATTCATGTCATCCAGGTTAGATATCGATTCTTTATAATATGTCCACTCGAAATTATTAGTACTTACAATCATCTATTGATAAATATTTTTTTCACTAATAAATAAAATATATCCTATCCTGAATTACAATTTATTTATGCTTTATGAATATCAATCCAAAATATAAAGATTACAAATATAATATTTTATTAAAAAATATATTCAAGATAAAAAAGAGTACTACATAGCATTGAAAGTAAAGATATAACATTTTTTAGGATAAATTTTTTCTATAAGCATATTCAAATAAGAAAATAAAAAAAATAAAATTAACATATGAATAAAGTACTTTTAAAAATTTATTATATTTTTTAAATATGATATTAAACTTATATAAAAATTAGTTTTAGCTTTCTTTTTAAATATTTATTAAAAAGTTCTCCAAACATACACTGAAAAAATTAACATAGTGACAATGTTGATGTATTGTGATTTTGACTCAAATGTTATTTTTGTTTGAAGCTTTCCAATCAGGGTTGCTTATAGAACATTTATACTCTATTTCTTTCTACTGATTTACTACTTGTGAAGAAAGAAGAGGGGATTTTGGGTGTTTATATTTGTTGATTTGTGTAGAAACACAACGAAATAAATGAAACAATGTTATAATTACTCCTCCCTCCCACATTTTTGCCGAAATGATTATTATTATATTTTACCCTTGTATATGAAAAGAAATATTTTAATTTAATCAATTAGTTTTGCAATTCTTAATGTTAATCACGTGAAATGATTTCAATTTAGCTTTTAGTATATAATAATTTCAATTAAAAGTGAAATATATATAGTTTCAAATTGAATTTTGAAGAATTTAATACATAAATATTTCAATGTGAAATTTTAATTAAGTAATAAAGAAACATTAATTTTAGACCTGATACGGAATCGTCAAGCCAGAGGTGTAAAACAGAAGTCGGAAATGCCTATGGCAATGGGAAATTACTTGGGTTTTAGAATCTTTGTACTTAAGCTTTAAGGAAGGACTCTTGGATGAATATTTGAATGGTTTCTTGAAAGATTTTGGATAAACATGAACTTCAAAGTTTGCGGAAAACTCGAAAGTAAAAACAATTAAAGAAAATGTAAGAAACAAAGATAATTCTAGGAATTAGAACAATACCTTGCGCCATTCAAATTCATGAGATAAGCAAAATGGTGATTCGCCACTTGTAACCTAACCCACAAGATAAGAATCAACTCTAGGAATTAGAATCAACTCTCCATTTTCCTGTGATGAACCCCGATATGCCACCAAGAGATAACATATGAAAACACTACTCTAGCATAAGCAAAGGAGAAACACCACCACTTAAGATATGACACTCAAAATTTTTAAATATTTTTATTCATTGTTCCAATCTACCAAAATGAGTACAATAGGTGTCTTTATATAGAATTTATGGTGGAATAGACAAATTCATTCATTCCCTATTTTATGTTTAAACTAAACATAGAAAAATAAAAGGAAAATTACATTTATTTTTATTTTTTAGATCACATCATGCTCCCTTTCTTCAAGAAAATTCATGAATTTTAGTTGAGCTAATCTCCAAAAATCCAAGTTGTCCTCTATGTGTTTGAAAAATGCCTGAACCACTTCATGAATAACACCCAAAGGCTTTGAGTGTACCAAAGATCTAATACCACCTGATACAGAATTCCCAAGCCCGAGGTGCAATACGGATGCCGAAACGTCTATGGTAATGGAGGAAAGGCTTGAGTTGTAAGATCGTTCGTCTCAAACTTCAAAGAGGAGCTCTTGGATGAATTCTTGGACGGGTTCTTGTTGAATTCTTGGATAATGTGATTTTACGAAAATCTCGAAAATGAAAACTACTAAAGAAAATACAAGAAACAAAGATATTGCTAGGAATTAGAACAAAATATTGTGCCATCCAAATCCATGAGATAAGTAAGATGGTGATTCTTATCTTGTGATCTAGTTCACAAGATAAGAATCAATGCTAGGAATTGGGAAGAACCTTGGGCACTCAAATCCATGAGATAAGCACGACGGTGGATCACAACTTGTAACCTAGTTCACAAGATAAAAAAACTCCAAGAGAGAAACTCTCCACTTCCCTTTTATGAATCCTAATGCGCCACCAAGAGATAAGTTACCAAACGCCACTCTAGATTTTCAAAAAAATTTATTCATCATTCCAAATCAACCAAAATGAGTATAATGGACATCTTTATATGAAATTCATAGTGGAAGAGGAATAGACAAACTCATTCATTCCTATCTAAACTAAACATAGAAAATAAAAGGAAAATTATATTTATTGTTATTTTCAGATCACAGCAACCTCTCATTCTTAAAAAAAAAAAATTAATCCCAAATTTTGGTTGAACTAATCTTCAAAAGTTCAGGTTGTCCTCCACGTGTTCGATAAAATGCCTAAACGATTCCTTGAATAACACTAGAAAGCTTTGAGTATACCAAAGCTTTGATACCAACTAATGAGAAAATACGAGGAATGGACTGTTTTGATATTCAGTTTGGAAAAAGATATTGACACCACATTCAAGAAAGATGAGAACATAATAATTAGATTTGGGTTCTTGTAAATCAGAACACCATAAGCTCTCACAAGGAGAAAACTCAATTTTCTTTCAAAATTCGTATATCCCTTATATTTTTAAGTACATTATTTTTTTATAGGTCAAATTATGTAAGACCCTCTAAATTATATATTAATCATGACTATGTAACTACATAACCTTTAATCACCATTAGTAATTAATCCCTACTAACATTGTCTTTATTTTTTCTATCAAAAGTATCATTATTTTTCACACAAAAAATATGAATAATTCATCTTTTTGTAGTTTTTTATTTTTTATTTTCTCACATGACCATTTAATGATTTAATTAAAATGTATAATAAAAATTATAAAGAAAATTCTAACTTGTATTGATCCTTGAATACCCTATCAAATATATAATCATTATGTTTTTAAATGTAATCTCTTTGATAAAATCTTTTAAATGTAATCTTTGATGAAATATAATCGAAAATGTCCAAAGAACTTGTAGAATCAGTGTGTTTTTCTCTTTATATTATTGGATAATTGTCAACAAAACAATAATTACTGAATTCACATGTTTCCATTTAATAACTTAGCTTTTATTATCACAATATATACATGTTTCCATGAATAATAAAATATTTACATTTGTGTCACAATATAATAAATAATTAAATAAAAATCTTATAATAAAAAATAAAATAAATTCATTTAATTTTTTTATAATTTATGAAGTAAATGATTTTATTATTTAATAATTAATTTTACATAAAATTTATATTCAATCAAATAACTTGTGAATTATTTTTATTTTTAAACTAATAAGTGGAACAAATTGTATGTAATTTGTATTTAATTTTTAAAATAATTTTTGATATTATTTTTAATTTTATAAAATAATTATTAAATAAATTTTGTAATAGTTTTGCTATTTTTTATAAATTAATTACTCTTTTAGTTTTTTTCCAAGAATTTCTAATATTGTTTCTAATTTGATGAATAATTATTTTATAATTAATTATTTTTTAATTTTAATTTATACTAATTCTTATTATATTTTAATCAACATATTTTAATAATTTATTATTATCCAATTAATTGAATTCTTTTACATTTTGGTATCAGGTCAACTACAAATTTTTCACGCATTGTCATTTATTTTGTATTTTTTTCTCAATCTAAATAATTTTAAATTCTTTTTTTATTATTTTAAGTCACCCTTTAATCCAAATAAAGCATTACTGCTTCTACATAATCAGGAATCCTTATTTGTTTCATTTTATAGCAAGAAAGAACCATATTGAAATCCAAAATAAAAAGAAAAAAAAAAGTTTATGAATGGTGAGCTCATTTTTTTTTCTATTATTTGTTTATTCCAAAAATTGTGTAGTAATGAAATCTCGTTTTAAACAATTATGAGTAAATAGTAAATCTTCTAATGGTAACAATATGAACAAGGGGGTTATATTTTGAAAAGGGTTCAGTCAACAATTTTAAAATGTAATTACACTGTGATACTGTGTTTGATTTGGGAACTAATTATAAACAAATCTTTCCTTACCGTCAAATTATTCTTAAAATATTAAAGGTTACATGGGTCAAATAAAAGGGGAACACGGAAAAATTATGGTTAAATGAACCTTAACAAATTATGATTCAACAACTAGTGACTGTTACGTCAAATGTAGGAATTAAGGCGTGTTGAAATTCGTTACATGTTATGTTACAAACATTGAATCTGACAAATTTAGGGAAAAAAGAAAATAACATGCATTGAATCTAGCTAATGCTATCATAATTACAGTTCTGTTATGTGACCAAAATAGGAAACTAGAGTTTTAAAACTCATTGTTCCCCTCAATGCCATGGTTAACTTTGAAAAGGATGAATGTTAAAATGGAGCAGAAAGTTAATTATATGGGCCAGTAAAACCAGCAGTCTGTGTTCAAAAGTATTATTGGGCTAGGCTCAAAAATATCTTGAATTGAACGGCTTGAAAGTAAACTTACCAAAGTAATTTGCTTCCTGCACTCCCTTATTTACTACCTTCACCACATATTGACAATAAAAAGATTAAAATATCATATGCCTGCTCCACACTGTCACTGCTGATGGAATCCTCCATGGCTCTTGCTTGTTGATGAAAGTAGTGTTTCAACGATTTGAAGTAAAACTGGAAGAGGTATTTTAAGGAAAGGTAGGATGAACTCTCTAGAAGAAAGCTTAAAATACTCAAGTTTAGGAAGATCTTTTTAAAGAGACTATGAGAACAAATGAGCTATAAAATCTATAGCAATTTTCTACTAATTCAAAAAGTGATTTTTATAAAAAAAAAATCTTATTTATAGCGATAGAATCCAATCACAGGAGAGAAAAGGGAGGAAGAATTCATATTTGAATTTTGCAAAAGATGTAGTGAATGAGTGGATCAAGTGTCACTTGTCCACTCATATTTCTCACACTTACTCATATGCAAAATATAAAGCTACACCTCTCTTACCACGTGTGACAAACCTAGGGTTTTTCTTGGACTTAAGTTGGCCCAATTGAAATCCTAAGTAGATTAACTAACTCTATGTCAAATAATCACAAATAGACCCAAAAAATAATGTTTGGAGGTTTTGGGGGCAAAACCAAGTTATTTGAGTTGACTTACAACTTTTATGAGTTTTTGTGCCAAAAGTCACGAAATGACCAGACATTTTTTAGTTGTATTGATGTTCAAAACTTGAGTGGGGCAAAACCAAGTCATTTTGGGTTAGTTTGATTTTATTTTTTTTTTTTGTAAAATAAACTTTTCGTAGAGAAAATATAACTCGTGATATCATATAAATGTATGTGAACGTTTAACATCTTTTGTAAATATTCATAATACATTACAAATGACATATAAGTTTACAAATAAGAGTTTTACATCAAAATATAAAATTGTCTATTATATAATCTAAGACATTAGAATTAATTTCTTCATAAGTCAAACATCCAGAAAATCTTCCAAAGATTCTTTTCTGACAACTCTTATTGAGCAAGTTTTGGTTCTACTAGTATAAATGAAAGAGAAACATGAAAGGAATGAGGTCTTTATAAACCTTAAATATTAATCTTAATAAACTTAATAAGCAATACAAATAATAGGGATCTATGACTTGACCAAAAACCACAAGAATTTCTCTCACTTTATCAGACATATAGATCTATATACCACTTTTGATTATCCAACCCTGAACATAAAAAATTATTTTGAAAGTGATTAAGTAGTTGAGTATATCTCATCAAAACCTTGATACAATTATAATTATGTTCTCGAGAATTCTAGCCATCTGCTATTAAAAGAGATATATATACTCACTACCTAACCTTGGTGATGTTGAGCAGGTATCGAATAATACCAAGTTTGGCCTATGAAATATCCTAGTCCAGAGAGTTATTTCGAACTATCCATATATTCACCTACTTGAAATACTTCTTTAGACCCACTCGGTCCCTGCCTTTCATCCTTCAGTTACTAAATTGTGACTTTTCAAAATAAACACTATTACCCTGGTTTCAACTCTTTGAAACCTAAGATACTTTAATAACAAACATGCTCATAACATTTCTAATAATCACATAATATAATGATCATTAGGTTATGTCATATTTATCAAAATTTAGAGATTGTACACAACATTCAAACAAATACAACCAGTAAAACATAATACATAGGTAACTTTATTTTATACAAAATCATAAAAAAAATACATACTTTTACTTTATATGTATTTGGATATAAAAAAATATTTAAATCATTACAAAATAGAATAAAATAATGATTAAAGCAAGAACTCTAAAAAAAATATAATTCTTATAAAATTAAAAATAAAATTTAAATAAAATAAATATGACCAATACGTAATTGGAGATAAAATAAAATAAATAAGATCAATGCGTAACTAGAGAAAATAAGTATATAAATAAAATAGGACCAATGCGAGACTGGAGATAAAAATAAATGAAATAAATAAAATAAACTCAGATCGAAACTGGAGATAAAATAAATAAAATAATAAGGACTAGTGCGAAATTTGAGATAAAATAGACAGAACCAGTACATAACTGAAGATAAATAAAATAAAATAAAATAGGACCAATGCGTAACTGGGGATAAAATAAGTAGGATTAATGCATAATTGGAGATAAAGTAAATAAAACAAGTAGGACCAGTGCAAGACTAGAGATAAAATAAATAAAATAATCAGGATTAGTGTATAACTAGAGATAAAATAAATTGGTCTAATGCGTAACTAAAGATAAAAGAAACAGAGAAACAAGGAGAGTAAGATAATATATAGTTCAAGAGGGTTTAAAATAAATAAAAGATTAATAAAACACACATAAGTTTATTAAAATTAATATAAAAAGAGCTTAACCTCACTTCACCTTACCTTTAAATGGAGAAACACATTAGGAATATAGGTACAAATGCTTCTTTTCCTTGCTTCAAATCCTTTTTCTCCCTCTCTTTCTCTCTCTTTATCTTTCTCCTTCTCTCTGCTCTTTCTCCCTCTTTCTTCTCTCTCCCTCTTCTCTTTCTCTCCTTCCTTTCTTCCTTCTCTCTTCTCTCTCTCCTATCTTCTTCTCTCGTGACTTCCTTCCTCTCCTTCCATTCACCCCAACCCTTTATATACACATAAATTTATTTATTTATTATTAGTTTTTAATTAAAATTATGATTACCTTTGTTTAATGAAAGGATCTTTTTATTATTAATATTATGCTTTTATAAAAATAATGATTACATTTATTAAATATAATCTTATCATTTTATCTTATTCTTTAATTACTTTTTGTCTCTTTTTTTTCTCTTTCTTTCTTTATCCATTAGAATTTTCTTTTTAATATAATTAATATTTTATAATTAAATATATTTTAACAATTAATTAATTATTAATTATCATTATGATTGTATTTTTATTAATATTATTATTTTCTCTTTAAATAATTTCAATTAATAACTATATTTTATTCATAATTTTAATGTTTAGTTTTATTCATTTTATTTAGTTACAATGTTTCTTAAAATTATTTGATTTGTTTTCTAATATTCAAATTTTATTTAAAAAAAACAAAATATTTTTAAAATGAAAATTTAATAACCTGAATTAAAACTTAAGGTTTTCTAGTTCTTATTTTAACACAAAGATAAAATAATAAATATATTTATTTTAAAAACACAGGGATGTTACATGAAAGGCTCATGAAAGTCCTCTTGTCTTTGCAAAAGGACAAGATCTCGATCTCAAGTGATGATACGCGATCCTCTCATCTTTGCAAAAGGATGAGATCTCGATCTCAAGTGATGATATGCAACGCTCTCGTCTTTGCAATAGTATAAGGTCTCGACCTCACAGTTTTAGGTGTGACCCTCTGATGCAAGGTCTTGACCTTATGATATGTGATCATCTTGTCTTTGCAAAAGGTCAAGATCTCGATCTCAAGTGATGATACATGACCCTCGTCTTTGGAATAGTAAAAGGTCTCGATCTCACATTTTAAAGTGTGACCCTCTGATGCAAGGTCTCGACCTTATGATACATGATGCTCTCGTCTCTACAAAAGGACAAGATCTCGATCTCAAGTGATGATACGTGACCCTCTTGTCTATGCAAAAGTACAAGGTCTCAATCTCACATTTTTAGGTGTGATCGTCTAATGCAAGGTCTCGACCTTATGATACGTGGTTCTCTTATCTCAATCTCGAGTGATGATACGTGACCCTCTTGTCTCTGCAAAAGTATAAGGTCTCGATCTCACATTTTTAGGTGTGACCCTCTTATGCAAGGTCTCGACTTATGATTTGAGCAATGATCCTCTCGTCTATGCAAAAGGACAAGATCTCATCTCAAGTAAAGATAAATGACCTTCTGGGCATTGTTAAGGTCTCAGTCTAGTGATGGTACGAGATACACTCGACTTCGTCCAGGTTTCTCCCTCACATGTGGCAATTTATAACCCTCTCATATAGAAAACGGTCTTCTTATAATTGTCATCTTTATGATTTCTTCTTTTGGCTGGATGATGAAGGAGTTGTGATGAGCAGAAGAATTTTTACAATATAGGAAAGTTCAATGGATTGATGTGGAATTAGGAATTTATAAAAGTGAGAGGTTAGACCAACTCACTAGGAAAGAGTCTAGGCTAAGTCTAGAAGGAGACTAACCTAGGAAGAACTTAGGAACAAGTAGAATGGCCAAAAATGGGCAGCATTTCATTACTAATTCCAAGTTCAAAATTACATTGCATGGTACCTCTATTTATAGAGTGCAAGAGAGGAAGAAGTTTGTATAAAAAGCTAGATAACCCTAGTTTCTATGACAAGCTTCTCAATCCTAGCTTACACCCCAAGACTTTCACAAGGTGATGACAAGTGACACAAGGAGAGAGTTTCTCCCAACACTTACACTACATGACCCAAAAATACGAAGCCCAAATCTATTCTACTTGACCTAAATATAAGCCCCAAATTATTCTAAACTATTCTAAACAATTTATACAATTTAGAAGACTTCTCCTTGTTGTTATATTTTTTCCAAAGTCATCTCTCCATGGTTGTATTCGGGCCTGAGCAACTGGTTGAAAGCCCAAACAGACTCAAATGGACCCAATCTTTTAGAAAGCTCTTGATATACCCCTTGGCTCCTTGTCCTCTTTATTCTTTGACTAAAGAGGTTGGGGTGTATTCCATCACTCTTGATTTTTATCAAGGTCTTGATGTCGCCTTTTCTCTACAAATAAAAAGAGAGAGAGAAAAAAAAAAGAAAGAAGAGAAGAAAAGGAAGAAAAAAGTAGAAGAAAAACATTTCTTTCTCATCTTGAACGAAATCAATGTTTTTGTCTTACTTATCTTTTACTCAGATAATAATTATCCACTAAAATATAAGTAAATAGGGGCAGCTATCAACACCTAAATATGCACCTCTCATTCTTATATTTTTGTTATTTGCACCCCCATTTTCAAATATACGCCCTCCTTATTATATTTTTGATTGTTGACTCAAATTGCATGATTCAATTATTACATTTGCATGGTTCATTTATTTAGTTATAAGTGTTGCATGGTTCATTAATTGCATTAAGGCACTCATTACACTCAACGACGAGGCTCTCGTTTGTTGAACCTGAGTGTAATGTGCTGAATCGACAAAATTGTGCCTTTAAAAAGGATTGATTACACATTGAATGTGAGAGGTTGGACGATTGATTACACAAAGAAAAAACACAGAGAAATAGAGAGAATAATAGAGAGAGTTAAACATAGGAATAGAAGAGAGAAGAACAAAGAAGTTAGTGTGGGACAATTGCTAAAAATCACAGAGGAACAAAAGAATAGTTGTTGCAATTGTGCATCAAGAGGTAAGTTATTCAAGTTCTGATTTCTAAATGCATGCATAAATTGTTAGAGATAAATGTAGATTTCAGTGAATGAATTGAGTTATGTTTTCTACCATTGACATTGAATCACTGGTTTCTTGCTTGATTGAAAATCCTTTATCCTTAAACGAGAAATGATCAACACAAAATCAATTGAAACCCATTTGTATTATAATTAAGTAAATTTGGAGAATGTGTCACTGTTGATTGTGATCGTCTCTCTCTATCTCCTTCACTCTCTCTTTACCGTGAACCTTTAAACATCATCGTAAGGATTACTGCACTATTGTTATCGTTCGCTATTGTCCTCAAAGACGAGGTGAACTTTAATATCTCTCGTGTGATTTCTCCAACGCATTCACTGTCAAAATATGGAGGAACCTCTGTCGCGTCATTATGGTCGCTACAGAAGCCATCTTTGTGGTGGACTAGAGGTAGTCGTCACTGAGTCGCCATGCTTTAGTGTTTTCACTGCGACAGTTTTTGAACTTAGGGGTGGAAGACGAAACGTGAATGAGCAGATATTATTTGAATTGGGTTTAGCTTCATCATTTTATTATAATTATTTGTTATTATTTTATGTAAGAAAAAATATAAAGAATTAAAAGAAGAGAAAATAAAAGAAAAAAACAATGTTGATGTTGCGAGAACACGTAGCACTATCAGTTCATCATGGACCATGCTTCCGTTGCGAGCACCGCTTGATGCCTTTCACTGTCATGGTCCTGTGGTACGTTTAATTTACTATAACTTTACTGTATGACATCATCCTATTCAAAACCGTATCACTTTAACCCCTTTTATGTATATCCTACCTAAAACTAAACCCTTCTAAAAACAAAGCCAATACTGAATGACGTCATACAGGAGCATTATGAAGTCATCCTAAATCCAGAACTATATCTCTAAACCTAGAACCGTATGTTGTCATCAATGTCATATAATCCAGAACATCCATCATAATACTATCGCCCATATTGTATGACGTCATCCAGGACATCCACCCCAATCTCCAAAACTCATAACTGTATGTCCTCACACAAGACCAAATGACTTCATTATAAACTAGAACTGTCTCCTCCTTAACCACATAACGTATGACGTTACTCGATGTTGAATGACGTTGTCATAAATCTTGAACCATTTCTCCCTAAACCCAAAGCGGTACCAAATGCTTGAAAACACCAGTCGAATGACATCATATGGAATCGTATGGCGTTACCTAAAAATCCTAAACCTCATTACACCCAAATCATATGAGGATGCGAAACCTTATGTTGATATGGAACCGTATGCTGATGAAAAACCATATATCTATACGGAATCGAATGACCACTTGCGGGACATGACACAAGGCGAATACGAAATCGTATGCTGATGCAGAATTGCATGAGTATGCAGAACCGTATACTAATGTGGAACCGTATGCAGATATAGAACCATATATGCTCTACAGAATTAAATTCCCATGCAAAATGAATGCAAAAGCAGAATGCTTTTCTCAAAATATTTTCTAAATAATAACAATACAAAATTTTCAAAAACTAAAAAAGTCAAACACTCAAACAAACAACTTTCCTTTAGAACTACGTAAGCCCTAATTTTCCATCATGGATGGAAATACGTAGGATCAAGGTCAATCCTAGTTAGGTCCTTTAATTTAAAAATTATTTTTTGTTCTTATCAATCAGTTTTATTTATATTTTGGGAAAAATAAACATTTAATAAACCACATTTAGTTCTACTCATTTGATTAAAGGTATTATCTTAGGACAAGCGTTCTGGGATGCTAATACCTTCACCACACGTACTGACTCCCGAGCCTATCTCTATTTCATAGATCATCGTTTCCTTTTCTTGGTTTTTCATAGTTTTCCAAAATAAACTGTGGTGGCAACTCCATCTCTTTCATTCACATCACATTTCCATTTTCCTCTTTCAGATCGTCGTTTGTCCTCATGATCCAGGTCACGACAGACCCTATTCATGGCCAGTTTGTCAGTTATTCGAGTGTCTTTGCATGTTCAAAGGTCTCTATTTTAGTTTCAAACTGGGATCACATAAAAAAGTGATTTGATAGGATATTTGTGTCAGTAATTCATTTAAAGGTTATTTACATAATGAATTTTTAAAGGTTATTTATTATATTTTTGTAGACAAACTTTGAGTTTGAGACCTTTAACTACATTAAGAAGAACATTTTGTCATCCATTGCCACAAAATGGAGACAATTCAAGACAAACTTGACCAATTTCTACATCTATAAAAATACAAGGGAAAGTCCTTTTGTGAAAAATATGTCATTGATGAAGAGACATAAACACAATTTGTCCTAAGTCTAGAGGATCCCTCTTGGCAGGTTTGTTATTTTTTCATAATAACTTAATTAAATCATATGATGTCACAACTCAATAATACAAAGTCTATTTTTTTATTTTGCAGGACAAAAGGAGGAAAGCTCAAGACATTCAACATAGGAATGTCACCCCCATCGACTGTCTCAGGGAGGTATGATTTATTGGAACAGAAGGTGATGGAAGAAAAGATTAAAAGATTAAAAGAATCATCATCTTCAGATGAAGTTATTTGTCCTCCATCCCCTCCTAGTCGACATTAGAAATGGAGGCTGGCTAGGACTAAATTGTGAGGGCAGATGACATCTGCAAAGTTCGAAGAGATTGCCTAACGAATTTTAAGTTACTAATAAATTCATCATATATAATGTCCTATTTGTAGTAATTAATATTGACATATTGTGTTATCTTTTACATGATTCCCTAAGGGAGCAAAGCTCACAAGAAAGTTTTGTCAGCCTAGGAAGACATGATATATTGACGACAATTATTGGCACTGAAAAACACTCTGGTCGTGTCCGAACAACTGGATATGGTGCGGGGGTGAGACAGTATTTTGGAACAACTTCCCATTCTAACTCATCTATGAGTCTGTAAATGATGGAGGAGCTAGCTGTCCAACTCAAATGGAGGCTCAAACCTCAACTGATCGAGCAGATAAGGGCAAAAGTCACATATGAAATAAGAGATGAATTAAGATGAGAATTTAACCAGAGGCTTGAATCCACGGGCATCTCACAACAGCATACTCCTTAGCAAGATGTAGTACCTACACGTGGTAGAGTTAGTACAAAGGATAGTTGTGCTGCTGAGGATGAGGAGGAGGACACAAACATTGATATTTCATATCGGCGTAAGTTGTTTGTTGGAGATCATCCTCATTTGGTGGCGATTGGGAGAGTGTATATTGCAGCTTCCACAATCTACAGATTGTCACTTGAAGATGATTTTGCTACAGTAGTTGTTGAAGAAGTTAGACACGTAAATGTCGAAGTGTTAGTGCCCACATCAGAGGTTAAATTTGTGAAGGAGGCACTTGGTACATTTATTGCGTGACATCTCCTTAAGGTCATTTCTAAAAAGCATCAGATGATATATTGTCGTAATTTCTCTTCATGTTACTCAATGAATTTAACTCTGAAGTCCAAAATCTCACATAAGTACTATTGGTCCAAGAAGTTGTCATATAATATGCCACAATTATTAATCACAAATAAATAAATATTAATGCGCTTTCAATCACAAAAACACGAAAGCAACCACAAACTTATATTTAATAGAAAAAACTCATTCTATTCACAATTTATAATAAAGGACAATACAAGAAATTCTCATTAATGACATGCAAAGCTCACTCCAAGTCATACAACCAAATGCCTCTTATTGCCACATCACTAAGTTACACAAACAAAAACAAAAATGAAAAATGAAAAATGAAATTTAAAGAACAAAAATAGAAACAAAATTTATAAAACAAAGATAAAATAAAATCATGTAAAATTTTATTCTCTAGCAAATCTTGATCTTCATAGAATATGGTACTCTTCTTCTGCATCATCAACATGTGCAACAGGCTCACCCCTCATGCAAATGGGGCTGGACCCTAGGCCTAAAATTTCATTTTTTCTACTCATTGGGGTCGGGCTCCACAATGTTGCGCTAGACACCATCTCAGGTCTACATCTAAAATAAGAAAAATGGTTATTGCATTAGGCATAATGCAAGTGGCGCCAGATGCCATCCTTATCTGAGACAAACTTGTTCCAATTGCACTGGATGCACAATGAGTTGAGTTGCCGATGAAACATGTTTAAGCAAATTAAATCTTTGGGTTACCTCCCAAGAAGTTCTTGTTTAATGTCCTAAGTACCATGCATACACAAGAACACACAAATATTAGAACAATAAATTAGTTCAAATATTTTTTTATATAAAAGTTGAAAATTAAGAATAACAAAATAAAATCTAAAAAAATCAGGCCTTGAGATTAAATTAAACATAACAAATATGTACTCCGTATTCACATATGCAATTTATAATTGTTCTTTTGTACTTATTACTCAATCTAGTTAATTCCTTAATCAAGTTTATCTAGGGATTGAATCTGGTATATCAAATGTATACCAGAATGGGTCAATCCGATATACATGTTACACACGGGATCCTGTAATTTGGAACCCAATTTGATATACAATTAACAAACTAAATTGTAGAATCAAAGATTTGTAACAATTGTATTATGGATTGAACCCCTCTTCTCAATCCAATGTACATTTCATATACCAAATTCTACAATATGATACTCAAAATTATTAGATTGTATAATCTAGTGATATTCTAGATTGCAAAATCTAGTACTTAAAAAAAATTATAAACAACTTACCTCCTAACTACAATAATCACGTATAATATATCCTCTAATCACCAGTATCATCACCACCATAGAACCACGACCACGACACGCTTCACCAATTCAAAACAAAAATACTCAAACTTCATCAAGATACAACACAACAGTTTTCTGTCTTTTTTCTTTTTTTCAATTTTATTTATACTTATTTCTATGATTTCATTAAGGATATTTGTGTCATTTAGAAAAGTATGGAAGTGTCGGTCGAGATTATGGAAGTGTAGGAAGAAGGCTTCGGGAAGTGATGGGCTAGGGTTAGAGTAGACGGTCGAAGGTATTTTATATTCATTTATTTTCAATGCAAAATAAAAACCGTACTTCTTAAACCCTAGTTATCAGGTTTGGGCTATAAAGTCCTCCTCAAAACCATTTTTCGTTGTTGCGTTGCACATCACTTTGTCGCCGTTTACAGTCTCTGCTCTCCAAGATGGCTCCTCCCAGAGGTATTTTTTCTGTTATGCCTGCATCACTTACACCACTGCGCTAGTTTATGCATTTCGCTTTAGCACTTGATGATACGCTGTTTTATGTCGAATATTGTGTTTAGCTCGCCCATTTCGTTGTATTTTCATGATTTTTGTGCTTATTGATAATTTCTTTTATTGTTAGAAGAATGTAGTGGTAATAGCTTTCTTTTTGTTGACAACTGTTTGAATTTCTTCAGGTCGCGGTGGTTCTGGTGGTGGATTCAGGGGTGGTAGGGGTGACAGAGGTAGAGGAAGAGGTGGTGGAGGAAGGGGTGGAGACAGGGGTACGCCCTTCAAAGCTAGAGGTGGAGGCAGAGGTGGCGGTGGCCGTGGAGGTGGCAGGGGTGGTGGCCGTGGTGGTGGCAGAGGTGGAATGAAGGGTGGTAGCAAAGTTGTGGTTCAGCCACATAGACATGAAGGAATTTTCATTGCTAAGGGTAAAGAGGACGCACTTGTTACTAAGAATCTTGTTCCTGGCGAAGCTGTTTACAATGAGAAAAGGATTACTGTCCAGGTGATTTTCCTTTTCATTTGTTAAGTAGATTAAGGTTTCATAGGTTTTGTATAAAGTGATAGATTTATTTTGCAGAATGAAGATGGTTCCAAAGATGAATACAGAGTATGGAATCCTTTCCGTTCAAAGTTGGCTGCGGCCATCCTTGGTGGAGTTGACAACATCTGGATTGTAAGATTGTCTTTGCAACATGTGTGCTCTGTTTAGGCGTATTTCTAGTACACACTTAATGTATTTTTAATTAATTTTGCCTTTGTGCTTCATGAAGAAACCTGGAGCCCGAGTCCTTTACTTAGGAGCTGCTTCTGGGACAACTGTTTCTCACGTGTCTGACATTGTTGGCCCTGTAAGTATATTATAGAAATGTATAATATCGGATTTGTGGAGTAGAATAGCTTACATGGAGTTTGTTGTTCCTTGTATGTAGTCAGGAGTTGTCTATGCAGTAGAGTTTTCTCATAGAAGTGGTCGTGATTTGGTCAACATGGCAAAAAAGCGTACAAATGTTATACCCATTATTGAAGATGCTAGGCATCCAGCTAAATACAGAATGTTGGTTGGAATGGTTGATGTCATTTTTTCTGATGTTGCTCAGCCTGATCAGGTGTGGTTTAATTTCTTTCATCATATCCGTAGAGACTGGTTCCAACCTCATATTTACAGCTTATATATACTAGTATTCCATAACATTGATGTAGTAAAATCAGTAGTGGCATATTATTATTGTTTGTTTGATTTTGATTCATCACTTGTTCATTTGGTTATCAAATACTGGCTAGTTATCTACCTACTTTAAATGTCTATACATTTTAGCAGAAACACAATTTTTCCTTCATTTTCTGTTTTCTTAAAAGAAGAAAAGGTCAGAATTTGTTTTCCTAGGAACTGAAATATGGCTATGATTAGTTTTCCGGAGTGAGGAAGGGATTACGAAGCCTAGAATTTGGCTTTCCGGGTATTCTGGTATTGCATAGTAAATTGTGCTATCTTTGGTAAATAAAAGGTACAGTGTGCGAATTGATTAATTTTTTGTTTCTGTGCTAGTTGGATAAACTTTTTGCATATGACGATTTACTCGGATTCCCCTTCAAGACATTTTGGATGATGCAGACCCGATATTCTGATGCAAATCAATATCGTTTCATCTTTTCTTTGTACTTCTGTTCCGTTACATTGTTCTTTTAAGTAGACTGCAGTTGGGGTTAGAGTTGAGCCCGATTCTATCCCCATTTTGAATAATCTTAGTACTATTTATTTTCGTCTTTTTAGTTTTAATTTGAATGTAATATATTATACATTCCTCAGTTTGCTTGTGTCCAGTTAGTAGTCTGTGAGACAATCTGTGCATGTGATGAGTTACTCGGATTCCCCTTCAAGACATCATGGATGATGCACATCCGAGTTTCTGACGCACAACACTTTGTTTTTGTCTTTTTCCATACAAAGTTTTACTATATTTTTTAAATATAAATAATAGCTTTGGTTAATTCATTTGTTTACATTTTTTGCTATTTTTTTTATCAATTTTTCTTTTATTAAATGTCCAGTTTTTTGCATTTTTCCCTATGAATTTCTGTTTTCATTTGCCTTTAGTTATATGATTTTAGTGTGGGGATTCCCTTTTACATTTGCTGGAAGTGTATTCTACTTGAAGATAAAGCTCCTGAAAACAGAGTCAAGTAACTAATAGTTTTGTTTGAAACTTCCAGTCAAACAATATTTGTTTATTAATTTTTGGTGAGCGTTGCAGGCAAGGATTTTGGGGTTGAATGCTTCGTATTATCTCAAAGCAGGAGGTCATTTTGTTATTTCAATCAAGGTATTTTCAGTTATCTTATCATATGTAATTTCATGGCTTTATTGGGTTGTTTAGTCATTATGGTAAACACTTTATAAAAGGGTAACCCATTTCTCAAGGTTATCCTTTATTATGGTCTAAGGAGAGTAGATATAATCATCATTTACCCCTTCTAGGGTGATTCTAGAATTTAAGCTTGGAACCTTCAGGCTTTAAACCCTAAACATAAAAAAATGGGAATTCTTGTGTAGATTAATTGTTCTCACTTGTATGTATCGTCTGTATGTTTTAGGCTAACTGCATAGACTCCACAGTCCCTGCTGAGGCAGTTTTTGAAAGCGAAGTGAACAAGTTGAAGGCAGATCAATTCAAACCATTCGAGCAAGTCACCCTTGAACCATTTGAGAGGGACCATGCCTGTGTGGTTGGTGGATACAGAATGCCCAAGAAGAAAAAAGACACTGCTTAGTAGATTGCCTTTGAGTATCTACTAGGCTTGTACCAATGTTATTAATGAGATTTGTTTTAATTTTGTTTTGAAATCTTGGTGATCGATAGTATTTGATCGTCAAAATGCCCTTGGAAAATGATGCTGCCTGTGTAGCCGTGTACCAATGTCATTTCATGACATTTCATGAGATTTTTTTATGTTCAGCTTCACTCATGATTTTTTATTTTCAAAGTATAAATACATTTTTTCTCGTGAAAAAGGGCGAGCAATTTAAGAACATGCCTCTATGGTTTGGATACAAATATTAATTTTGGCTAGAAAAGAGCGATAACAATCTTTGATTAAAGAGAAAAGGAAGTACCTGTTTTATTTTACTCGAAGTTCTTTAATTTTCGATCACCATATGTATTTTATATATGCAGGCCAAGTTTAAACTGACTGGTTTTTTCTTCTACATTAACTTTTGTGTGTGGATTTTATAATTTTTATTAGGAGAAATATTTGCTTCTCCATCTTAGAATGACTAGTTTTGTAATCTTTGGCTTGCTTCAGAATTGTCTTAAACATGAATTCTCTTGAAGCAAATAGTTGGTTCAATTACTGGTTTTCTAGTACAGGCTATTGAAATGTACTTTTTAGTTGTTAGTTTATAAATGAATCACTTTCATCCGAAGTAGGGGTGAGCATGTGTGACTTGGATTGGATTTATGATGTCCAGAATCGAACTAGATTTCACTAGTTGAGTAAAGTTAAATAAAATTTAATATCTTTGCTGTTTTAAAAAAAAAGGTTTAATATGTCAATCGAACTTTGTAATTTAGTCTCTAAATCCTAACATTTAATTAAATTGCAAAATAGAATTATATTTATAATTTACTATGTTAAAATTGATATATTATTTCAAACTTAATGATGTTTAATTTGGGTATCGGATTTTTTATGCACAAATATGATAAATTTGACCTAGCCATTATGTAATCTTTATACATGATTTTTTTTTGTGCACTTAAGGTGGGAGGCGAGAACTAGGTTATTTCTTTTTCATTTGTATACTTTCGTTTTAAGTCTGCTTTTACTTTTTATTTTTATTTGTGAGGTTTCTTTTTACGGAGTGATTCTTAGTGATAAAGTGAGGTATTTTTTTCTTTTTTGCTTTTAATGTATCGCTACAAGAAAAAAAATATATTTAAACATCAATTTTAACTATAAAATAAAATGATTGTTAATTGAGACTAAAATAATCATCAAATTAGGTTTTTGTTGCTAAATAACTACAAAATAAAAAGTAATAATTGAATTTAGTAATCAATTAAATCAAGATAATTGATATTTGACATTAGCTATCAATCTTTTAGTAATTTATACCATTAAATTTTAAATTGTTATGTAATTAAGTTAGAGACTAATTTAGAATCTAAAAACTTCGATAGCTAATATTAGATAACAATTATCTTAACTTAATTAGTCACTAAATTTAATCATTACTTTTATTTTGTAGTTATTTAGCAACTAAAACCTAATTTGGTGATTATTTTGGTCACAGTTAGCAACCATTTTATTTGATAGCTAAAAATTGATCTCTAAATAACTTTTTTCTTATAGTGTATTCAAATTTTGGTCTCTATGATATTTTTTTCTTTAATGAAGTATCTAATCTCTCATAGTTGTTTTGGATGATGGGGTGTGGAAGAGGCTTTACCTAAGAAGAATACTTCGAATGAATCAAGGAAATCTTTTGCTCAAGTGAACAACATGTAAAGTCCTGCTAAACTATATGTTAGTACCATGTGTAAAAGGTAATGATTCATATTTTTTAGGAAGATTATATCATAGGATTGGATGAATATAAACATAATATATATAGGTGTGTGATCAACAAAGGAAATAAACCTATAATACACTTGGAATTTTGCTTTAGGATTTCTCATGCTTTGTCCTTTTTTGACAAATAGAAGACGATTTCTTTAGGCAAAGCTTTTTATGAATTTGAGTTCCAATCTTTGGGGTATATAAGATGCATTCTTGTTGCTGGTTCTTGGAACTTAAGTTTAGGTACATTAAGTGTGTTTCCTTAGACAAGTGAGTTTGTGTCTTCTATGACTAGAGTCTTGGACATAGTTGTTAATTGTGATCGTTGTTCTTTTTGATTCAGTATCATATTTTCATTCCTTCTGTAATGAGGCCAACTAACATGAATTTTCACACTTCATATTATGATATGATCAAGTTGTTTTTATAACTTTAATGCATCTTGAAATGCCATATATCTCACAAAGTCAAAATGTCTACCAATCTTGTTCATTGGAAACAAATACATGTTGAACTTTATCCCATCTTTTTCGAAGATTCTTCTCATTTAAATTTCTCCAAAGTTAACCGGAAAACGCAAAAAGAAACCGGCCTCTTCTTTTTGAGAGGTTGGATTCATTGAATAAAACTTGATCATGCTCTTTGAACTATGATTTTTGAATGTGGGAACATTTCAATGAGACCTCTTTCTGTAATTGGAGTGAATAGCTACCGTATATCAAAATATTGAATACACAATATTTATATTTTAATTAGTTTATTATAAATACATTATAATAATTTAATACTTAATTTTAGAACACTCTTTTCTCTCATTATTTTCCATTACTTATTTTCAGTTGTTAATGGAAATAGTGACATATTGCATATATGTCCAGTTTTTTTTATGAAAATAAAAAATTAATTAGTACAATTAAAATTTTTGATATAACTAATATTAATAAAATAATTATTAAAATTAATTATAATTATAATAGACATATATACAAAAATATAGTTATAAAAATAATTTACTTTTTATTAATTATTATAGTTACACAGTAAAAATATTTTTAATCTTTCAATTATGACTATTAAGTAATTTCTTATAAATTACAGAAATTAAAAATTTGATTAAAAAAGATTAAAAAAATTAAAAAATGCATAGAAAACAATTAAAAACATAATCTCATTATTAATTTTATAAGTAATTAGCAAAACTTTTCTCCAAGATATACGCTAACCTCATTCTCAAAGGATATACACTAATGTTATTATTAACTGATCTAATTATTATATAGATATATTATTTGTATTCTCCAATGACATGTCACATGTAACGGGCTACGACAACAAATAAAATGATAGAAAATTTTGGGTCAGTAGGTCAATCGATTTGGTCCAAGCTTGAGAAAAATAAATTTCTATCCGAACACGTGTTGGATATGAGAAGCAAAAATAGACATATTCCACGGAATAATAACTTAGGTCAAGGCATTGCTCTTTATCCTTTTCCATCATTAAATTTTAACTTTTTATTTGAACAAAAGTATTTCAATTTTCTCTAATTATACATTTATTTAAAATAATTTTTAATAATTAAAAATATTAATTGATGATAGTTAATATTGAGTGAAAGTTTCCTCAATTATTATTAAAAATATATAACAAATTATTAAAAAAATTAACATTGATACTTCTGATAAAAAAAAAATAAAAATCAAGCAATAACAAAACGTAACTATGACAAATGTCAATAAAAGAATAAAACATAGTTCATGTTTTAAAAAATAATATTTTTATATTGGTTGAGAAAATTTAAGTTAACATCAAACAAGAAATAACAATATCTATAGTAAAAAAAACTAATCCTAATCATTTAAATAAAAAAAATAACTCAACATTAACTATATTAAAACTTATTAACTAAAATTGGCACGTGAAGTTAGGCTACACTGAAATCCCTTTATCCGATCAGTGAGTTAGGGTTTGCATCTTCATTCTGTTGCATCTTCAAAAATAACCTTTGAAGCGTCAAGGCTCTTAAGCACGTTTACATCTTTATTCCGTTGCCTTACCGATTGATTAACATTCCGTTGCATTTCAATTTCAATTTTGCACAATTTTGTAAATTTTGAGGATTGTGAGTAATTTTTGGCAGAACTCTTAATTGTGCATGCAGGTGCCAGGGGATTGCAGGTTAAAGAGTATAGTTTGGGGATTAGAAGAGACTATGTGATACATCTTCGATTTCTCTGGTTGTACCTCTGGTCGTTTCTCTTCCTACTGAAAAACTTTTTCTTAAAAAGGTATTGTTCTTGGTGTATGTTTGGTTTTATGTTGGATTATCTAAAATTACATTGAATATCCATTTTGTGTTTAGTAAATTTTCTTATGTTTGGTTTTATGATGAGGAATTTACTTTGGTTGGGTCCAGAATTGTTTCTGAATTGAAGCTTTAGATGGTTTTATGGTGAATTTGAAGTAAACTTTAGATGATTGCTTAATTTTATGGTTTTATGGTCCAGAATTGATTCCGCAAGTTAAACTCACTTTTTTCCTCAAATAAATACATTGCTGTAAATATTGTAAATTAAGTGTAATCTGATATTATAAATAGTTGGTGTGAGTTAACAACAGGATAGTCAAAGAAGACATCTTTGCTTAGTAAGTAAGTGGTTAGTTTGTAATCAATGTTTAGGAAAAGCAAAGATTTGATTGTAATTTTGTGAATCACGCGACTTGCATTGGGGGTAGAATACAATATTTCTAGGTTGCAAAGTACTATTATGTTCAATATTGAGTCTCAACTACTTGGTGCTTGATCATATTTGATATTTGGAGTTGGCTTTTCTGGCATTTTATGGTCGCTTTCTTCATAATATCTCAAAGTGATTACGATTATGATATCTAATATAGAGTTTCTAATGGGTTCTAAGCCTCTGGTGTTTTGCTGAAGGGTTTTGGCACGACTTTGTTTGATTTTCGGTTTTTGTCAGCTCTGTTTGTTTGTCATAATTTGGATAGGCTCATGTTGATTTGATTCATTTCATACATAATAGTTTTAATAACAAATATAATGATTTAATTATAGGTGAATTAATTTGGTTCAAGTTTCAAACCTAAGCTACAAAAGATATCGTAAAACCAAACTGATTAAATACATGTATGATTTTGTATAGTTTCTATTTTATTCAAATTTTTGGATTTAAGTTTTCAAAATTTTGAAATTTATTGATCATGATGAAAAATATATCATGAACCTAAGGTAAAATATCTTTGGATTAGATTTGTGAGGCCAAAGCTTTGGCTGCTTTGAAGAACCATAGTAAAGCAGAGAGGAGGAGGGAGAGAATAAACGGTCATCTTGCAACACTACGTGGCCTTGTACCATCCACTGAAAAGGTATGTTTTTGTTCTTTCCTTTTCCTTCTATGGGAAATTTGTTCTTTTACTGTGCATGGCTTATTACAACACTGAATTATTTTGGCTCTTTACTTTCACGATTTCACTTTGATTGTATAATTGGACAACGACGGATTCAGAAATTTTAAGTGAGAGGACGATAATCATATATATATATATAAGTTTGTGGAGACAATATAATACTCACTTTTTTGTGCTAAATGTGGGGCAATATTTCATTGTATTTCAAATTTAGGAGATTTGTTATCACATTATATTGAGAGAAAAAAAATGTTCTGGGGTACCTACCCCGACTTTGGAAACCTTAGTTCAACTAAATATGACTTTTTTTTATAATTGCCTTACTTCAAAAAGATTGTGATCAAAATGGATTTACTCATAGGACTTCTAAAGTTTGCTATCTAGCCAGTAATTACATAAGAGCAGTGACGATGTTTGAATAAAACGCTTATTCTGTTGGTGATATGAAAAAGGATTAACAATTTGATAGAAGGTTGAAAACTAGGTGAAAAACCATTATGCAGACTTCCTGTCACGCTAAATCAGTTTAAGTTGAAGAAAGATAAACTATTCTACCAGAGAGAGTTGAGAATAGAAAATTTGAGTTAAAAAAACGTAAAACATATATTAAGTTATCAATCAGCTACTTGACAAAAAAAAGATACTGACTTTTGACACATTAGTAAACTTTTTATACACAAAGTTCCTTATGGTAATTTTCTTTTCAGTTATGTCATAATGCTTGTGGCTGTGAATGTACGTTTCCCTTTTACGCTCTATGTTAATTTTGAAAAAAGGATGGGGCTCAAAGTCTGCTGTATATAAACAACACAAGTATATATAACTCTTTATTCACCTTGCCTAGGACTTTAACTTAGTAGACTCAAAATGCACATTTTTAGTTTATTTTAGTTAGAGAATGTTTGTGTTTGTGTTACTACCAATATCACCATTGCTTTCAAATTCGATACTTTGCTTTGTACTCATAACGAGGTTTTGTTTTATAGTGTTAAATTTGAGGGCTTAATTGGCTTTTTTTTTGGAACTTGTCTTCTGGAGAATCACCCCGACCCCTACCCCATGGTGATTACAAGGGCAAAGGCATAACACATACCAAGAAGAGAAAATATTTGCTTAGAGTGAGTCCTGAGCATCTTTCTGGGACACTGACCACTCCTACCACTGTTGTGGGACCCACACAGTCTATTGCTGCTACTATTTTAGCAACACGTACACCTGTCTCAAGCTCAGGAGGTACACCCACTCCTACATCTGTTGTTAACAGAGATGCGCCATCAACCTTTGCTGGTAATTTACATACACCAGCCCAACAGCTAGATAATGATGTTGCAGATGACATTGATCTCCATAATCGACCGTTCATTAAACCTTACGGTTGAGGGTAATATTTTATTTTCATTAAGTAAATTATTTATGTAACTTGTTTCATTGTTTGAAATGTTTGTAACAATTGTCTTTGTCATTAGGTTTTTGCCATTTAGAGTTGCTTCACAGGCTATCACAAAATGTATTAAGCAACAATTTTTGGAGCCTTGGTCTACATGGGGAGTAATACCAGATTCTGAAAAGGAGCACTTTTGGAACCGTTTTAAGGTTTAATATTTAGTCATTGAGTTGTATTACACATTTACTCACTTTATATTTCTTATCTCAATTTCATTTCTTAACTTTTACGTCCAGAGTTTAGTGGATGCCACAACATGAAAGTCAAATTAAGAGAAATTTTCATAGTAAAGCATCTCATAGACTCTCTGAGATGTTTAGAGAAGCTAGAAATGCAGGGCAAAGGCCAGAATGGATTGGATAAAATGTGTGGAGCGGTCTGTAGGCACATTGGAATTCTCCATTGTATCATAACAAATGTGCTACAACCCAAAAAAAAAAATAGAGCATCTGAAAAGGGTGGAAGCTTACACACAGGCAGCTCTATCACCACACATGAACATGCCCTTCGATTGGTATATAAAATCTATCTATCTATCTATCTTATTTATCTAAGTTTAAAAGTTTTATATATGTAAATTAAGTTTGCAAAAATGTATTAAAGGCAAAAGAACTTGGACGGTTTGTGTTTGTTGATGAAGTCTTCCACCGAACACACACCAGGAAGGGTATTAAGGAGTTTGTAGATGAAAGATCCAAGAAGACATTTGTAAGCTGAATTGTCAAAATTTCTTTAAACATTTCCAATAGTATGAGTTGATTTACTAATTATGTAATCTTCTGATAACAGGAAGACTTTGAGACTAGACTTTCACAGGCTAGATCAAAGGTTGGATCATGTCTAGATGAATCAGGGGAGGTTAATGCTATTGATCAAACAGACGATGACATTCTTAGAACTCGATGTTGGGTTGATGCGGTATGAGGGAAAAGTAAGGCAAGATTGTAGTACTGGACAAATTGGAAGTGAAAATGAAAGTCTAAAGCACCAGCCATCAACCTCCACCAACAATCCTGAGGACATGAACCTCATTAAGAAACAACTCTCACAAAGTCTTGAAACAAATGACAAATTGAGTATCAAGATTAAAGCCTTAGAAACAATTGTTAAGAGGTTCCTTCCTCCTGAAGCCCATGTATTAATAGTTGTAGACCAAGAACATCCACCATCACCATCACAAGACGAGCATCCAGAAGAGAATGATCAGCAGCAAAATCTTGACCACGAGCAAAATCCTGATCACAATCATTCTTCTGATTATGGAGGAGGCTATTAGTTTTTGTTAGTAGTTTTTGTTATAAGACAATGTAACTTTGACGAACGATGTACATTTCTTTAGTTTACCAACACTTGGTTAATAAATTTGATTTTGGACAACAATATTTTTATGGTTTTGGTTTAAATTGTATTGTTCAAATTTTGTTATTGGATACTATAATTATGAAAACAGGTGATTAAGTAACTCATCAGAAGGTGATACAAAAGAACATGCATTGACTAGAAAAAATACCGATGAACAAAATCTGTCAGTAAAAGTCCATCATAGACTTTTACCGACGGATTTTTTCGATGGATGACGACCATCAAACTTATCGACAGATTGTTTCGACGGATAACGACCGTCCAAATTTACCGACAGATTTTTTTGACAGATAGTGGCCGTCCAATTTTACCGATGGATGTTTCGACGGATAATATCAGTCGGTACTTACTGACGGATTTTGCGATAGATGTCGTCTGTCGGTATTTACCGACAAATTTTTTGATGGATGACGTCTGTCGGTATTTACCGACGACAAGCCATACTTCGTCGGTCAATTTTTCGATAACTGAATAACCAACAACTACGTGTCCGTCGAAAATCCTTCGGTAATATGTTGTTACCGATAGATAAATGACGTTACCGACGGATTGTGGCTGTCGATTATTCTCTTTTTTTTTTTGTAGTGTTAATTACTCAATACTTTATACATGTTCATCTTTTTCAATCTTTTGTTCAATTTGGAAACATCTGCATCATTCTCCGACTGAAATATGATTTTCAATAATGTATGAATTTGCATATGAGACAAACAAATAAGAATTATATAAAAACTTTTTATCTCAGAATTTTCAACGTTAATTTGCTTTCAAAAACCTTATAAATTTGCATGGTATTAATCATTTGGAGCAATTTAAATTACATTTCAATAAATTCATAAACAAAGTCTTTGAAATCATAATTATAAATATAAGCACTAAGTTTAGAAATACTCCTTTAGATGATAGCTCGTCTATTGTAAGAAAATGCTTCATTTGATATGCTTTTGATTGTTCCGCCTTCCATGCATGTTGATAAGTTTGTTTGATGCTCTTTGACATTGCATCTAGCAAGTTCATCTAGCACAATCTTGTACCTTTGGTTCATCTTATATGCCTTTGCACCGTTGCTTCGTCAATGTTATCATGATTGTCTATCAACTGTATCATCAAATGCATTAATGTATCATGTGATACATTCATTCTTACATAATCGTCTGTCATAATTACGCTGCATGTGTTTTCTATTTACCATGCACGTGAACTTTGTTTTTTCCTTTAATTATTCTTAGTGTTTGTTATAATCAAAACTCAAATTACTCTTATGAGATTCGTCTGGGGGATTATTTCGTCCAATGTGTTAACAATCTCTTTTTTATTGATGATGACATTATAAGTGATTACAACATGAATTCCATAGTTTTATGTCAGAGAGTTTTATGCATGTATCAGAGTATGCAAGCGAAATACCACAATATAAACATCAATCTAAATAATCTTTAATATAAATTCAAACTATAATATTGAAATCCAAACACTCATAAACAAAGTTCAAAAAACTTTTTTTTGAAAAATAAGCAATCCAAACTCAAACCAAAAACACTCGGAACAAACTACAAAAAAAAAAAAAAAAATTCAAACTTAAACAAAACTCTTCTTTCCCTCATTTTTTGTCATTGGAAAAAAGGAGTGAATGAAATAAATAATTGATGTTGTAGTGGCCTAGGTGGCGAGTTGCTAAGGTTTTGAACAAAAGCTCACTCTACGATTTGTTAATTTGCTGAGTGAGATCAAGAGTTTCTTTCTTGAGTTTTTCACTGAATTTGCAAACTTATCAAAGACTGATAAACCTTGTGACGTTTATTTATACTTTAGGATCTTTGGTGTGTTCTACAACGTAAGGATTTTGAGTATATCATCCTAAACCTGAATACTTAAAGATCTTAAGGCTTTCAAGTACTCTTTGTTGTGTGTTATGGAGTTTAATCCTATCGAGGTTCAGAACACTAAAGTTTGAAAACTTTGTTTGAGATAAAAATATGTCTATCAAGCTTGGTCAATTTAGACATAACTTGGTGATAATTAGTTTGGTTCTTTATTGGATGCATGTTTGGATCTTATATTCACATAGATCTTTGGATACTAACTTCTATAAGATTTAAATATATTTTTAATCGTTAATAGATTATTGATTTTTATTTTTGGTATATAAAAATTTTCCTTAAATATTTTGTCAACAATAAAATATATTTTGTTTTTAACTTCTAAGTATTTTATGGTAGGGATAAAAAAAAACGAAATTCGATCGAGAACTAAAATCATCTAAGTCTTTCTAAGAGAATTTTTTGTGTTACGAAGTAGAGTACACGTAACTTACACAGTTGGACGTTGCGTATCTTATCTGCATAATCAAGGTTCAAACTAATAAATTTTACAATAAACAAAACTCATGAAGATGAAACGATATAATAATAAAAATGAATAACTATGCAAGACGAACACCTAAATTGATATTTTTCATTTCTTTCTAGGTTTCTTGTTACATCGAATCATCTATCTCTCTCTTCTATCTTTTTTTTCTCTCTGGTGCAGATGAACGCAATGTGTGCATGAATCATATTTCTAGTGAGTTTTGAGGGCATGTCGTTTTCTGGTTAAGAGCAAGAGTATCATCGTCAACAGGGTCAGGTTCAGGTGCAAGCTTAAAGGGAGTGTTGCCTTCTTTATCTACGGCAAGTGGATTGGCCCCCCTGAAATAATTGGTAACTTCTTTTTGGTAAGTTTTCCAAGTAAGAAATGGAACAGTTATCATAGAACTGAAAGTTTGCAAGGAACTTTACAATTTAAAATGTAATATTCCTCATGGGATAATGATAAAGGCTACTCCATAGTTTAAGCATAACCATATTATTTGGTTGAGATTTCAATTCATCCTTGACAGTATAGTTATCTAATCTCAAGTCTGAGATCCCGCATTCTATGGTTGCGTGCACAGCTTACCAAAAGGGACAGAATGCATTGACCCAGAAATGTCAAGAAGTAATAGAAAGAAGTTGCAATGAGAAAATATGCATGATCTCCTTCTCAATGGTAACTCAACTTTTGAAGACCAATTTTTAAGTAGTCAGAAAAGTTTTCATGTTATTTGACATGTTTATCTCTATCCAATGAGAGGGGGTTTCCCTGCTAAAAGTTTAGTCACATCAGGTGAATTTGGATACAGAGAATTGCTGGTATCAAGTAATTTAATAGAGAATTACTGGCTATTTGAGGACCATTGTGTGAAATTGGACGTAGAAGTGCAGTGACTAAAAATATAATTAGGGAGTAATGTATTTAAAAAAAGTGGGACACTTGAGATATCTTTCAAAATAATTACCTTGTAATAAGAACTTTTGCAGTTGCATGCTTCCCCATCATAGTGCAGTAATGTAGTGGTGTCTTTCCTTTAGAATCAATAGCATTTACGTCTGCCCCATACTGTAGGAGTAGCTCTACCATTCCAACATCACATCTTCGACATGCCAGGTGAAGCACAGTAGAACTATCTTGTATGTCCTCCACTGGTTGAATTGTGTTTTCACATGATGTGTTTGAATCATTAGTTGAAGAAGGGATGTTGGAAGAAAAGCCTGGACAACAATGAATTATTATTCTAATAGGTCTTTCTGCTTTTTCATTTGGAACATTTTTTTTAGTATTATGGAGATAAGAAGATATACCTGCTTCACCTCTAATAGCATTGACATTCACATCAGATTTCACAAGGTGTCGGTACACTGCTTTCTTGTCATTGGCATTGATGCTTTCTGCCACCTGTTGTGCCGTTGAAAGGAGACAATTGTTGTCTTTTATCCGGCTAACAAAGACTTTTGCATCATACTGCAACAAGAGAAACCATGCATCAAGTTCTCTCTCCCAGACATTCAAGTACTTCAACAGAAGTTTTTAATGAAAGTTATCTTATGTATAAACATGAAACAACAAGAACTTCTAATATTTAATAAATACTGTTGGACAAAGATATAAACACAAACATCTAATTTAACACTGGTTAAGAATATCAGTTAAATTCATTTACTTCTCTTGATTTTATAAAAGAACTGCACTTCTTAAACTATCTTAATATTTATTGAAAATGGTGCTAAAGTTTGATCATAAAAGTATTTTAGAAATAGTACTATTTAATAAGATTGAAATAGTTGAAATTTACTTATATCTTCATTCTACTAAGCGCACTATTTTGTTTATTATTGAGTCCATAGGAGTAGTTCACAGTAAATAAAGAGGAAGAAGAAAAGGATAGATATTCGTTCTCTTAGGAGTATAAAAGGTTCATTAATCTTTATAGCCAGCAAGTAGCATATAATATTTACTACCTTTGCATGAATGAACCTCTCCTTTAGTGAAATAGGATCGTCAGGTGATGGTTTTCTTGCATGAAATAACTTTTTCTGTGGCTTGGATGATCTACATTGTAAGGTCGATGTATGTTAGTGAAAGTTTAATCATAATCCCATCAATCTTAGCAAAACTCACCCATCAGATCTCTCATCTGTTTGTGAAGTACATGATGAGTGCAACAGTTCCTCCCAAACTGAGTTTGCAAAGAGATTCCCTAGTGACTGAAGCATGCTCAAGACAGCTGAATCCCATACTTTTACATCAAGGGTCAGTGATCTTACCTATGAAAAAAAATGTTGACTCACCTTATTTTTAAGGATTGAAAACAAAAACCCTTTAAGTACTATACAAATAATTCACTAAAAATATTTTCTTCAGTTTAAAAACCATTAAGAAAAACAAAAACATAACAACTTAGAGTTCATTACTTTATAGCACGATCTTGAATACGCAACCTCAATTACTTACTTTTGATATATGAACACCAAGATTCCGGTGGACACCGGAACATTCAATGCATATGAGGATGCCAAGGTTTAAGGATGCCCAGTCTGGATCAGGTTTACCACAATCAGCACATTTGTCATTGCCACTAACTTCTCTAAGAATATCAATTGGCTTTTCACTTTTTGTACTATGCTTATTCTTCTGCAAGTCTTCGGATGATATAGAATCCCCACTCAATGCTTGATCATCATCTGGACAACCTTTTAACAAAGGAAGCTTGGTGACAGAGTGACCGTTACCATTTTCTGACACATTTGACTGTCACACAATCACGATTAATACAGGCATCAGTAGTGCATTTAGAGGACTTTTGCTAAAATTTGATTGAGGAATAATTAGGTAAGACAGTTGATGAGAAATTCTAGATTCTTCAAAAACAAAAGCCTAATGTGTGTTTTGTAACTAAAGTTTTCCCACGCTATTTTATCATTGGCCGTGGACCTTTTTTTTTTAGGTTAATTAATTTGTAAGTCCCTGAATGACTTACTTTTAAGTCTATACTTTAAAGTTTATAACACTCAAGATATAAATCATCATTAATTGAGTTCTTATGTTGGAAGCAATACTCCGAAAAATCTACCATTAAAACTACATAGAAATCCTTAGAGACAATAAAATAAGACATTATATTTTTTCATAGATTATCTCTGCCAAATGAGAGCTACAATTTATAACCTAATTGTTGTCCACAAAAACCATCAAAGTGTCTTCACTTAATTTTAAGAAATTGAAAATAAAATAAAATTGAATAATATTAAATGGATAACATCTGTCATATAATCTTTAAGTCAAAACTTCCTTATCATCCCAGCTAGAGACTTGAAGTGCGTAGACCTTATTGAAAAGCATTAAATAATTCAAGAATATACTTAATAGTTACTCTAGTGAGAAGATCCCTGAAAGTTTTCATTGTCTAATTTCTATGTATTCTGATTGTAAAATAGTTTAGATGGTTAACCAATAAAAATCATAGCTATTAAAGTTATTATTTTAAAAGTCAATATCTGTGTGTGGCTGAATGACTGCGTACACAAAAGGCAAAAGAAAGAAATATGATGTACCAGTGTCTGTGCACTCAATAAGGAGGCAATTACACCAGTTATCTTTTCCATCCAATCCATCTGATCCAGAGCATTTTCTGCCTGCATTATGTTGGCCTCAGTGAGAAGACAGGAGTAATGAAAAAATGCAAAAGTACACGTGAATAAATGTTTTGAATGCATACCTGCAACGTGTAACACTTTGACGGTGAAATAATCCTGAAGCAGAACCTTAAATCTGACTGTTCAGCATCAGACTTGATTGTTGATGTGAGCAGGTTCACTGTGTGACGTGCTACAGATTTTTCATCAGGCATAACTCCACGGTAATTGGAAGAAAGCAGGCGACTCAAAATTCCAGCACTATTATCAGTGGCACAATTTCTGTGTATGGATGATTGATTGCTACTCTGATTAAGATCATCAAATTAAAATCAGCATTATATATCACCTAGCTAGTTAGAGGGTATGCTAATACTTGGTTTTAGTTGGATACTTACATGTGATCCATTCCATGGTTTACGAAAGTAGTAAAGCATTCCACGACTATCAAGAACAAAGTACCTTCTCTTCCAATCACCCCTCAAGCTTGAGGATCGTTTAGAGAGATATCCTTGCCGAATGATTTGAATCTAAAAAAGTAGTGCAGATTGAGAGATCACTGAATGGGATTCAGAATTGAAAACTATATAAATGTGTGTAGAAGTTATAATTACTAGCTAGTGTGTGGAACTAAGAATATCAAGAATATAATTGGACAAACTTCTTCATAAATATTATTAAAAGAGAAAATTAAGAAGAAAAATTAACATTTCCTATCTTTAGTAACATTTAATGTTACCCTACACGGATTTTAATTACTAAAAGTAACGTTTTTTAACATAAATGTTACTATAAACATAATATTATAATATTTTATAAACAAATGTTACAATATATAAATTTAAACTAATATTTATTTTAAATGTTACTAAAAGATATTTTTTTTTAATTTAATAAAATTTATCTTGTTTAATAAGTTTCTTTTCTTTCAATCTCTTAAAGTCTCTCTTCCTTCCTTTTTTCGTCTCTTCTTCCGTCTCTTATCTTTTCCACTCTCTCAACCATGTTTCTTTTTTTCTCGCTCTTAATTTAGTTCAAAATCTCAATCTCTTTTCTCCACATATACGCTCTCTTTCTCCCTTTAAAATGATCACTACGACGAAACAAAATCCGTGGGAGAGATTAGGACTTCCGTCAAACTTGCTTCGGAGGATGCTCCATCCAGCTTAATAGCAACGGGTACATCGGCGAAGGAGGTAGCACAAGTGTAATCACAAGTCTGCCGTTCAAAATTGAGCATGAAGAAATAGAACAAAATCTCGATTTCTGATTCCCATGTCGTGGATTGTCGAAAACGACACTTCTATGGGGTATGTGTGTTGGTTTTGGTAGGCGCACTCACTCTGTGATGATTGATACTTATAAGTGTCGTCTTCTGTATGCTTATTAATTTTAATGCAGGATTATGGTTCCATATCCTAGAAGAAGAGGAAGAAGCATTTCTTCATTCCCAGTCATTCCGGCTAACCTAGGTTAGTGTTTGTTCTACTTTGTCTGAGCCTCAAATTGCATTGGTGAACATTCATTTTGTGCACTGGTCAGTTTGATCCTTGGAATTTAAGTTACAAAAAACGAGTTTAGTTTATGATTTTGGATTTGTCTAGAGAGAACATTTCATAAACAGAGAAGTTCTCCATTAGCTAAAATTAAGTTAAATAATGTATTTTGGAGAAGTTATTAGAAAACAACTTCAACAAATTAGTTCACGTATAGGTTAGTTATAGCTAAATGAGAGACTTCAAGTTTTCCTTCTTGTTTTTTCTTATTTTCTCCTATAAGTGCCCATGGAAAAGTTTTTAGAGGCGACTCTGTTAAATTAGTGAAAATGATTTTGACTCTGACAAAAGTTTTTCATCAAGAGGTAACACAAAAAAAAATGTAATATATAATAATTTTTAAAGAATGTAGCAGTGAAAGCTAGGTGGAGATAAAGGTGTGAATTTCGGATGTACTTCACCACTCGACCCAATATGGAAGCCATTAGAAGTGATCCAACAACCACAGTTCCCACTACCAAATCCCTTGAGCTTCCCATCATAATATAAATCAAAGGCGGTATAACACTACAAGAAAAAGTTAAATTACCGACAGAATTTTATCGACAAAACTTTATTCATTGGTAAATATCATTATCGATAATTTTATCGGTAGATATCATCCGTCGCTAAATTTATCAGCGGGTTTACAGACAAATTTACTTTAAATTTGTCGATAACTACCGACGGACTTAGAAATCCATCCATAATTATCGACGGACTCAAAAATCCGTCGATAAATTCATATACAATCAATTTACCGACAAATTTTGAATGTTTCTGATGGATTTGTCTCATCGGTAATTTTTGTTTTTTTTGTAGTGTAAAGCTAGAACCTACACTCATTCATTTATATGTGTTTCTCCATTATAACAAAACAATATACCATGAAATAAATCTACCAAACTAAACAAATGTATATGGATCAACTGCTACATTCTAAACACTTTGATTTCATGTTTTTAAGTAGGTCTAAACTTGAGTATATTTTTGGGTGATTGCTGACCAGAAGTTGAGGGCTAATTTTATGAAACACTGATGTATATTTAAAAAGTTTATACATCACCTGTGAATAAAGTTATTTGATTGATATCAACCATCTGTAGAAAACATGGTATCTGATACCAGTTAATTAATATTCGGTAAGAATAGCATGTTATAAAAAAAAGTTGATATCTCTTAATATATGTTATTTTTATGCTAACAAACTTTGACTATTAATATATTGCAATGATTTTATCAACACAATAAATAATAAAATGAGGAGATGAAGTGGATGATGAAGGAGGGATTGGAAAAATTATGGACAAAGTTCAAGGATTGGAGGGAGGTTGGCGAGCTTGGCGTAACTGATGCCTTGAGGAATGGCCAAACTAATTTTTTTGATGAAGTGGCTCAAAAAAATGGGTGTGGCATTCCATGGAATTGGTCTGGAATTCATCATAGGGGTAAAACATTCCTTGACATGGCTGGAAGAATTTTGTCTTGTGGTTTATCTGACTCTAGGTTGAAGAAAGGGATATTTGCTACCAATGGAAGACATATTTTTGAGATGCCAATGGCATTCGAACACTCAAGCTCATATACTAAGTCTGATGCAGAGGCACTGTCTTTACTAGTTGAGGCATATGTTAGTGTGTTTTTTGTATCATGATTGCTTCTTACATAAGATTCTATTTCTACTGTAAACTAGAGTTAATTTTGTTAATTTGCGATGCATTGCTCTGAAGTTAAATCCTTCCTTTAGGTAGGGTTAATCTCTGATGAGAAATTGGTAGATCTAGTTGATTTGGCATTATTTGTAGACATAGTTAAAAACGTGAAGAATTTAAGAGTGATAATGGAAACTGGTTTGGAGCCATTGGCTTTAATGTCACAACTCGCTACAGTAATTACAGATATACTTGCTGGGACCTATGATTTCACAAAAGAAAGGGGAAGAAGGAAATTCTTTCGGAGACAACCATGTGAGTAAATCAATCTCTTATTTATACATAGACATTACTTTTACACCAGAATTGTCTGTCTTGATAAATATATTATTTGGCTAGTTCGTTGAGTATACATTTTTGTCACAGTGGAGGTTGTAGAGTCTTGCTCTAGTTTCATTTAGTGATTATGTTTTTCATTTTTATACTTTCAAAAAAATTGATGATACTAATTTTTGTTTCAGTTTCCAGAGAAGACATGGAAAAGCTACACCAAGCTCTAAAAACTTTATGGCTGAGAAGCAATTGAGGATTTCTAATGACAAGCTAACATGGTTGACAACTACTTTACTTCAGCTTGATCCGGACCAGCAATATTTGCTTCCACTTTATTCATGACCTTGTTACTTATACACCTTATTAATATGTGCTTCTACTTTATTCATGACTTTGCTACTTATACACCTTAATTCTTGCACTTCATACATTTTTTTTAGTTTTGGTAAATTAAGATAGTGTATGTGAGTGAGTATATCTATGAATTCTAGTATGTTGGAAAATGCGTGCTTTTCCTGTTTTATCATCTCTAAAAAAATATGGTGCAAAAATAATGTAATGAAAGGTGTACAATATTTTTGCATCTTTTTACTTTTGTTCAAAATAATTTTGTTACTATTAGTTATAGATAATTTTCAGTAATAAAGGTTTTCAGTAATAATTTTAAATGTTGTCTCTATTAAAAAAGTTACTAAAGATTTTTAAGAACATTTTTATATCAAAAAATATTACTAAAAAAATTTAGTAACATTTTTAAAATGTTATCTTTTTAATAAATAAATGTTACTAAAAAAATTTAGTAACATTTTTAAAATATTACTAAAATAATTTAGTAACATTTTTAAAATGTTATCTTTTTATTAAGTAAATGTTACCAAAAATGTTTACTAGAATTTTTTTATAAATGTCTCTATTGATGTTTGAAAATGTTATTAAAAATCTTTAATAACATAAAATGTACCTAGCAATTGGTAAAATGTTACTAGATAATATTAGTAATTTTATTTTGATTTAGTAATATTTTTTTACTAATTATTATATATGTAATAGTGGAAATAAGGCTCTTCATTAAATAAAATTATCTTAAGTACAAATTATAAACTAATTTTAACTTACAAAAAAATTTGTTTTATTTTTTTTATAAATTTTGTCTTTTAGTAGTTGTTAGAATTGTGGTTCAAAATAAATTGAGATCACAAGATTCAGAGAAGACTTAAAGGATCTATGTTACGAGAAATAATAAAAAAATGGAGTGAGAGACAATTAAGGATGTTAGGGGATTAAGGGGTGTTAGGTTGGTTCACTATAAAAAATCAACCAGAGGGAATCAGGACGGAGGATGATATTTAGAATGGTGACAAGTCTTCCTGTGTGAAAGGAGTGTAATTCCTTTGTAGACGTTGTGTGCGAGGAACTATTTTCCTCAGTCAATAAAAGTTTTCTTCCAGTAATATGGTGTTCTTGGAACTAACCGTGTTACATGGTGTGAGTGTATTTGGTGGAAACATAACAACTGGTCTGACCTATTGAATTTGTCAATCGAGACAAATGGAACAACATGTGGGTGCTTTGGAGAAGACGAGAGTGGCAAGATCATTGCGAAAATGAAAGCTGACATTACGATGATCAAGGAGAGCTAGTGGACATGAGGGAAGTTAAAGAGATGTTAAAAGAATTCAAGAAAAGCGACAAGAATTTCGAAGGAATTGAGAATTCTGTCAACGATGAAGGAGGAAAGGAGAGTAGGACGAGGCAAGGAGAAAGATTTAAGAGAGAGGAAGAGGAAGAATTTAAATCTGGACAAGGACGGCAGAGCTTCCGACATTTGAAGGGATTAACCCACACGAGTGGGTGTCTACGGTGGAGAAATTCTTTGAGATACAAAATGCATCTAACAAAGAAAGGTTGAAATTGATGTTTATTAGTATGGACGGGAGCGTCAACCATTGGTTCAAATTCTGGAAAAGAAAGACTCCAAATCCTTCTTGGAATGAGTTGAAGGATACATTTTTTCGCATATATGGTGGTTGGGACAAAAGCTTCGTCTTTGAAAAGCTGACCAAGATCAAACAGAAGGGGAGTATGGAAGAATTTGTTCAAGAGTTCAAGGCGTTGGTGTCGCAAGCCCCTAACATTATGGAAGAACAATTACTAGGTTACTTCTTGGTGGGGCTACAACTCAAGATATGAAACCAATTAAGGCCACATGACCTAAAGGACTTGATTAAGGCAATGGAAATTGCTCTTGATTTAGAAGACTTGGGATCAAATGAAAAATAGGGAGTGAACACATATAGGGGCTCCCAAAGTCATTATCATGGAGGATTGAGAGTGACAATGGGAATGGAGAATGCAAGGGGTTAATTGTTCCAGTGGGTCCAACAGAGCTAGTAACGTGAGGAGAGAATGGGGGAGGAGCCAAGGAATTGTGAACAGGGCCGAATAGTGGAGAAGGAATGAGGAGTACAGGGTCACGAACACTCCCTTATCCAGAGTACGTCAGGAGAAGAGAGGAGGGACATTGGTTCCATTGTGGAGGAGCATACAGTTATGGACGTCGGTGTCCTGACAAAAATCTGAGAGTGGTAATTTGTGGTGAGAATGAAGAAGAAGGAAAGAGGAATGATCAACCATGGATTGAGTATGAGGAGGAGGAGTGTGGAGAGGTGGAAAAGAAGGGAAATAAAGAACAACCAATGAACTTGTCAGTGCTTTCGGCAGGAGGTATGACCCCTCCACACACTATGAAATTGCAAGGGGAAGTGAGAGGAAGAAGAATCATATCGTTGATTGATGGTGGAGCAAGTCATAACTTCATATCAATAAGTTTGGTGCATCAATTGGAGATACCAAGGGAAGGTACACTCACATATAATGTGAAATTGGGTGATGGTCATCGTTGGGAGACAAAGGTGTGTTGTAAAGACTTGGAGGTAAAAGTGGAAGGTTGCACAATCAAAAAAATGTTCTTTTTTATTTGAACTAGGAGGCGTGGATGTGATTCTTGTGGTGGCTTGCTTGGTGACCTTTGGAGATGTGAAATTAAATTGGGGAACGTTGTCCATGAGTTTCATGCATCAAGCCAAAATGATAAGCATAAAAGGGGATCCTTCACTATACAAGAGTATCGTAACCCTGTAGGCTTTGAGAAAGGAGAGGGAGATTGCAGAAGTGGCTATGTGATGGGAAATTGAAACAGAGAGCAAGGGAGAGATAAGGATCAATGGTGTTGATTTAACACCAAGTAGAAGGAAGAGTTGGAGAGGGTGTTGTATGATAAAAGGAAGGTATTCACTGAACCCAAGGAATTGCTCCCAAGTAGAACAGTGAATCACAAGATTCCATTGAAAGAGGAAGTGGAGGCTATCAATCTGAAACCCTACAGATATCCATGTGTGATGAAAGCAGAGATTGAAAAGCAAATATAGGAAATGTTAAGAGCTGATATTACTCGGCCCTATAACAGTCTATTTTCAGGTCCTATTATTCTTGTTAACAGAAAGATGGGAGCTGGAGATTCTAGGATGAGTATAGAGCCCTAAACAAAGGGACGATTCCAGATAAGTTTCCAATACCTATCATTGAAGAGTCACACGGAGCATGCTATTTTTCTAAGATTGATATCATAATGCATAAGGATGACATCAAGAAGACTGAATTTCGAACTCATCACGGACATTACGAATCGTTAGTGATGCCCTTTGGACTGACCAACACACTTGCTACACTCCAGTGCATAATGATTTCAGTGTTACAGGTTTATTTAAGGAAATTTGTACTTTTTTTTTATGACATATTAGTTTACAACAAAACATAGGAGGACCATCTGAAACATCTAAGAATTGTATCAAAGACGCTGCAACAAAACCCGTTTTATGCTAACCAAAAGAAGTGTGAGTTTGGCGAACAAGAAGTGCAATATTTAGGTCAGGTTATTTAGAGAAGGAGTAAAGAGAGACCTACAAAAGATAGTAACGATTGAGCAGTGGCCTATGTCCAAGAATATCAAATATTAAGGGTTTCTTAGGGTTAATCGGGTATTACAAAAAGTTCATATATAACTATGGAAAGATAGCTAGAATGTTGATCCAGCTATTGAAGAAATGAGGGTTTGAGTGGAAGGAGGAGAGTACAACGACCATGAGATAGTTAAAGAATGCTATCGCATCAACACCAATTTTGATTATACTTGATTTTAGCCTTACATTCTATATTGAATGTGATGTCTCAAGGAAAGGAATAAGGGCTATGTTATCATAGATAAAAAATCAATTGCTTTTTTTAGCAAGGCAATGGTGGAGGCTTCATAGACAAAATCTATTTATGAGAAGGAATTATGGCTTTCATATTGGTCATACAACATTGGAAACCTTATCTGTTAGGAAGAAAGTTCATTGTATGCACATACCAAAAGAGTTTAAAATATTTGCTATACCAACAAATAACCATCCAAAACCAACAAGATGTGTTAAGAATTTAATATTATCTACATATTATAGAAAAATATGATTTTTATATATTGAGATCATATATCGTACAAATATGAGTGTATATATATATATATATGAATTAAACAAAATTGTTTATGAATAATTGTAACGGAAAGATATAAAAAGATATGTATACGATGATAAATAATTAAGAGATAATATAAGTTATAATTAAGAGTGTATGTACATGATCTGCTGATTGTTTACGATGAATGGAGAAAGAGTCTACACAGGCCACACAAATATAATAAAGTGGTTGGAACTTTAACAATGGTGGTACATGAAGTGAAAGGAGGATAAATAGAATTGACTGTCATCTATAAGCCGTACTGGTAGGATGCGGAATTGATTCGGGAAGACGTCCAGAAAATCAGAATTTGCAAAAGATAATAGGAGAGTTGAAGGGGGATTAGGGGTCAAACGATAAATATATCCTAGAAAACGACAAACTGCATTATAAGGGGAGATTGGAGTTTTCTGCCAATTCGGTATGACTCCCATATTGTTACGAGATTTTCGTACTACAACGATTGGGGTCATTCAAGAATGTACCTAACATATCGCCGGATTGCACAGACCTTGCATTGGAGAGGGATGAAGCAAAGTATATGGGAGTTTATCACGGCCTGTCAAGTGTGTCAACAAATAAAATACTTAGCAAGCTCTCCACAAGGGTTGTTACAACCCTTACCAATTCCAGAGGCTGTTTGGGAGAAAGTACGTATGGATTTTATAGTAAAATTACCAAAATTTAATGGTTTCGATGTTAAAATGGTAGTAGTGGATTGGTTGAGTAAGTATGAACATTTTGTTCTACGTAAGCATCTTTATTATGAACGTGTGATAGCTGAAATTTTCATGAAAGTAGTAAAGTTGCATGAAATTCACGTGCCAATAGTGAGGGATAGGATTCGATTTTCGTGAGTTTATTTTAGAAAGAGTTGTTCAGACTACAATAAACCACTCTAAAACGAGCACTGCTTATAATGTGGAATCGGATGGCCAAACCGAAGTCCTCAACAGAACCTTGAGATGTATGTTGCTTTTGTTCAGAACGGCCCAAGGGCTGCATTAATTACGTTGGCAGCAAAGAGTATTGGTGCAACACCACTTGACAGCCAAATGTACTTCTTTTGAGGTTGTACATGGGAGGGCAACCCCTTCCTTAACTCAATGTAGACAGAACTAGAGGCTGTGGCAAGGATCTTATGGATAGAGATAAAGCATTGGACAACTAAAGTTTCATTTAAAACGGGTACAAGATCAAATGTCCAAAGTCGTGAACAACACAGGAAAAATTCTACGTTAATGGTGGGAGATATGATTTACTCGAAAATTCATCTCCCGTCAACCGCAATTCCTTGCTGCGAAGCTGCATCCTAAGCTTGACTGCCCGTTTTTATGGTTATTTTTTTGGTGATTGCTAGGTATTGGGTCCGTGGCATATAGATTACAGTTGCCAGAACATTCACGGGTACATCCAGTTTTCCACGTGTTACAACTAAAAAGGCAATAGAAGATCATCACCTGGAATCTGAAGTTACTCCAGATTTGCAAGGACAGAGAAAGGAGTTAATACTAGAGCAAATTCTTGAAAGAAGAACGGTTGAGGTTCAGGATACTCCCGTAGAACAAGTGTTGGTTGGCTGGCAAGAAGAAGGAATGGATGCTGCTACATGGGAGGATGTTAGAATGATGAAGGAACAATTTCCAGATTTTCACCTTTATAGTGGATGATTCAGAAAGGAGTATTGTTAGAACTGTAGTTCAAGATAAATTGAGACCACAAGATTCAGAGAGGACTTGGAGGGTTTATGTGAGAAGTAATAAAAAGCAGGGAATGAGAGAGACAGTTAAGGTTGTTAGGGGGTTAAGGGGTGTAGGCCAGGGTTGGTTCACTATAAAATATCAGCTGTAGGAATTAGGAGGGAGGATGGTATTTTGAATGGTAACAGGTCTTGCTATGTGAAAGGAGTGTAATTCCTTTCTAAACGTTGTGGGCGAGCACTATTTTCCTCAGTCAATAAAAGTTTTCTTCCAGTAATCAGGTGTTTTTGGAACTAACTGCGTTAGGTAGTGTGAGTCTATTCGGTGGAAACGTAACAGTAGTACTTATGGATAAATGGATACCTTTCCATTTTCAGCAGACTCTGTTACAGCATCTGCCACTTTATTTGATATCCTTGAAAAAGGCTGCACTGGATTCCCATCTCTACCGGGAGAAACGTAAGGGCCGTTCAAGGATAACATACTTTCTTGATGAACATGTTTTTTGTACTCCAGCATTCTTTCACAAAGACTAATCTGCTCATCATTGTAACTTTCTCTTGCCTTTTGTGTATAAGCCAAAACCTGAAAATGTCAGATAAATATTCCATTCAGAATAAGTCAGGAATGCTAATAATATTTTCAAATCCACAATTCTGCTCAATTATGCCACTGTAAGTTTTGAGGAAGTCCGCTATACCGAGCATTTTGAATGTATTTTACTATCCTTAGACATATAATCAAAAGAAAATTACTTTTGGTTTCATATTAAATCATCTAAAATTATGTTGAAACACCAGATAATGTGATTTTATATATATATATCTTTGGTTTTACCTTGAAAAGTGATTTTTTTAAAGTTTAATAGTGATTTAAAGTTGAAGCAACTTTAGATAGATTTTATGCGAGATAAAAAGATTTATACTACATTTAGAATAAAAAAATTCTAAACATAAATCACTTAAAAAGACATGTTTCCTAAAGTTACAAGTGAAGTTAAGAGTAAATAGAGAAACCTCTATAATGAAAGGTTCGAGTTCATGTAATAGCTGATATCCCTGCAAAAGGGAAAGAAATTTTAGAAACTTCACACGTGAAATATTTCACATTTCAAATGACATATATAACTGTGTCATATACCTGTCGATAATATCGAAGATGAGCATCCATAACTCCAGTGACAGCCTCCAAAAACTCAAACCTCTTCTTGGCCTCAACATTATGAAGAGCACTGACCTAGAATACACGATGAAATGTGTTAATAACTAAGTTTATTCATTCCATAATATTCAAAAGCAGCATTCTTGTTCAACTAAGCTTACCAGATTGAAACGAGATTCCTCAAATGAGCTTCTTGCATTGTGCAATTCCTGGAATGTCTCTCTACCAAATTAGATTGAAAAAATCATGGTAACCCATGACAAGCTAAGACAATATTCATGAATAAAAATGCCAAAAAAAAAAAAAAAAAAAAAAAAAAACCCCCCATCTCACCGCCCCTGTAAAAAAACAACCACTTGTTTTTTTTTGGTAGGTAAGATGCTCCATGCGTTTTTTGCTACTAC
>Ga0099825_1000396_pt1 | contig 44628 bp, 22 predicted proteins | sample SiratroredBW_FD_76838 | JGI IMG/M metagenome (GOLD analysis project Ga0099825, IMG submission 76838) | Root nodule microbial communities of legume samples collected from California, USA - Siratro red BW | ecosystem: Host-associated > Plants > Roots > Nodule | place: USA: California | collected...
TAATAATATATAAATATATATATATATATATATATATATATATATATATATATATATATATATATATATATATATATATATATTCTATTAAAATTATTTATATTGATTTTAATCAATATTGGGTCAATAATTTATAGTTCGAAAACAAAGAATTCAGATAAATAGTTTGTCCATAGTATATTTTTTTATCATCTCTCTCGACTATTCGTTATATGTCTACTCAGTTAAATATAAACATCTTAATCATATGTGATTCAGTGGAAAAAAAATGTCATAAAAATTAAAATCATGATGAAATGTTTCAAATGGGTAAAATGAGATGCAAATGTTATACATCGTACGATAAAATCATTATATTATTAATTTTTTTATAGTTATTACTGTATAAAAAAGTAGTATTTCTACTTGTACAAAAATAGATTATTATTACAGTGATGGCTGTGATGTTTAAGTGAGTAATCACGAGTTCGTATTGTAATTCCTATAAACAAACGAATGAATAAAACTTAAAAATAAATAAATAAAGCCTTCTCCTTACTACTTCTAAGTCGTATAAAGATTTATTAAAAATAAGACATGAAAAATACTGTAAAAGTACCGGTATGATTGATAAGGAAAAATAATAATTATATCTTTAAAAAGAATAATATTTACACATTTTGAAACTTTAAAAATTATATTGAAGTAGCTGACTCAATGAATAAGGAAACAAAATTTGATTTTTTTTCAGCATTGAATATTTTGTTTTTGCATTTAATGATGATATATAAATAAAATTACCATCCTCTGGCTGTTATTGGTGTATATTTTCCTCATGAAATAAATGCAGGATTCGTCGTACGTATGTGTCTTTTTCCCAATATTGAACTCTGTAACTTTTTTTTGGGCTATGGCACGCGCATATGTAATGCAAATATAATGCGTGAACGACACACTTTTGGGTACTTGTAAAACGCATTCAACAGTGTCGTTTTACGAACCCGCATTATCATTCACATTATTTTTTTAGTAAATTCAATTTTAAAAAATATATATTAATTATCTAATTTTATATTATTATTTAATCATAAATTATATATATAATAAACTTGTTATAATTTTTAAAATTATTTTAAAACAATGTCCGCGGTATTTTGTATACGTAAAATGAATTTAAAGGAATAAAACGTCATTTTGTTGCTTAAACAATTTAGAGTTTTAGGTTAAATTAGTTTTCTCCGGTGCATTTAGTAAAAAGGAAATTATCACAGAAAATAACTGAAATTGAAAGAAAATAAAAATAAAGAAATAATTTAAGAATATTTAATTTAAATTAGTTTTTTATTTATTAAGTTTATTATTAATTTATGGTTAATTCTATTTTTTATTATTAATGTTAATATTTATTATTATAAACAAAAGAAACACGTATTTTGCATGTGTATCCACATTAACATTAAAATAATAAAACTTTTAAAAATAGATTATTTTGTAAGAATAACTTTAAAAATATATGGAACAACAAACAAAATTTTGATAATATGATAAAACTGTGTTAGTAGAAAGTTTGCAGTGGTTACTTTTGAGATTGGGTTGACGAGTTATGTGGTGACTACTCAGTAATAAAGTTGAGTAGTTAAATATTTTACCAAATAATAAAATTGTTTTTATAACAAATAACACTTATCACATCATTGCTCTTTTTAATTACTTTATAGATAAATAAATGCAACAATAGAGTTAATATCAGTGTTGGTCAAGGGATTGAGACTAACAGAGGCCAATAAAGAAAACAATAATACATAATTTTAAATTATTATTACATTATTTGATTCATTCCATATACTCAATAAAGTGATACTGAATTTATTCAAGTTTTTACGTTGCACAAATTATACTGATTGATATTGAAACAATTGTACTATTCTATTTATTCAAATAAACTTTACAATAGTTAATTTATAATAACTTTAAAAGTTCAAATTTGCATATAGGACATAGAATAGTAATCACTCATAATTATTTGTATATCATTATATGCATATATATATTATGAGAAAACATAAATACTTGATGTCAGACGAATTAAATTCTGGATGTCACATTAATGGTTAATTGAGGAGGGAAAACTTAAACAACATTACTTTTATAAAGTTTTATACCTTAAATTGTAATGTGTTTCAAATTATAACATTTTATAAATTTATTTCGACAAAGAAGTATATTTTCAACTTTTAATTGATTGTAATTATAATAGCATAATTACAAATTTCTCTAAACTGTTATTCATTTTATTATGATTAAATATGGTTGAACTTACGTAGCGCGTGTAAAAAAAGTTTTTTAAAACTTATGAACATATGAATAATACAGAAAGCTTTTAGAATTCAATAAAATAAGATAAGGAAATAATTAATCGAGTAGAGGTGAGAAAGTTTGCAATATTTGTAAAAGAATTAAATTTTGATTCTAGTTTTCGATATTTGAAAATGCTTTAAAAGTCTCTGTTCAGAATATTATTTATTATACGAAAATAAAATTATTTAAAATTTGATGTCTAACAGTCAAATATATTGATTATGTTATTTTTTTCATTTATTAATATACTATAAATAATATCATATAAATTAAAAAAAATGACACGTGCGAGTGTGGCGCGTGAACTTAAATTGTTCATCTCGTGGATCACAGTCACCCGCACTATAGGAAGTTGACTACCTGAAACGCACGTGCTTTTTTAATTGTGTCAATTTAATATTTATTAGCTTTAAAGGATATAAAACCAAAGTACAACCACTATTTATTAGCTTTAAAGGCACGTGTAAGCACATTAACAAAAGAGCTTATTCTCTACTAAACATTATTATTATTATTATTAATTTCATCTATTCACAGTATTAAAGTCTTTTCTCGTTTTTCTCTCAAAAAGATAACTTTTATTTAACCTAATATTTCCAATTTATTATAATTTATAATATTTTAATTTAAGTGTGAGTATTTTTTATATTAGTGTAATCTATTAAACATTATTAAATTTTATTTTATATAACTATTTTATTATAATATGACATGTTTATCGATGAATATTTTTAATATAATTGTATTTATTCAAAACAAATTAACGATTTTAATAAAAGTTTATTTAATTTTAATAAAAATATGATAATTTTGTTTAAGAGACTAATGTATTGTCTTTAACATAATAAATTGTAGTCATTTATCTTTATATATTTTTTATCTTATTCATTTTTTATTTTTTATCTTAGTGTAGCAAAAATTAAATCTCATCTCATACTATTCCAATAAACACATGAAACAGATATTAAAAAGAAATGAAAAGATAATAAAAGTCAAAATAATAACTACGTAAAGTAACACATAAATATGTTTGATACCAAATACAAAAGAATCATGAATTATTGTTTAACCTTTGCATATTAGTTAAAGTACAACCAATCATTATTGAAAATTACATTTACATGCCTAACTTCGTGGTGAATATTATTGTTTTCTAATTATATACAATTGTCACACAACTTGTCAAAACCACCTTATACGATATAAAATCGTGTTCACCTTAAAAGTGTTCAAAAGCTTAATTAGTGTTAAAATAACATTCAAAATTTTAACCATCAATTTTAACTAAATTGTTAATAATATTATAATATCAAATCAAATTGATTTTACAAATGATTGTTAAACACGTTATTCACTCATGTTAGTAGGTCATTATTACTTTTGTGAGAATAAATAATATATATTTTTTACGATTAAAGTTTGGTAGGCAGTGTTTAAAGAAAAATGAATAAATGAAACATTATACATGTATTGAAAATAATTATTTTTTCACACTTACTCATGATTTGTTATCTATTTATTATTTTAATATTATAACTAATTATTATAAACATAATTTCTCCCTAATACATAATAAATGAAGATTTTATCTATAAATATAAAGATAATAAAACATTTTATATGTTTAGAATTATATTTGTAATATATAAAAACTATAAGTAATATAAAAATACTCATTACTCGTTTTTATATTCTTTAAATTTAAAATAAAAAATATAATATACTTAAGTTAAATACATTTTGAGTCTATATAAATATCAGGTAGTATTTTTTTTTCAATAAATTAGTTAATCTAAGTATTATATATAAAAATTACGATTAGATCCGATCAACTTGATGGATATATTGTGATTATTATTAGTTTTATGATTAACAATACTAATAATAACATTATTATTAATTATAATAATAATGATGTAAATAATTATAATAATATTAGTATTATATAAGATTTGAAATCTTTATATAAAATTTATATGCAAGAATTTGGATGTAAACCTCTATATAAAATTTTGGATGCAAATTTTTATATAAAAATTTGTATATAATATTGTATTTGTATGAAAAAATTTACACATAATATAGATTTTACACAGAGATACGAATGTATATATAAATTTTTTTACATATTAACCTTAATGTTATATATAGATTTAAATTTATATATAATACTTATTTCAGATACATAATTTTATCCTTTTATTTATTATATATATATATATATTTTTTTTTCTTTTTTTTTTCTCGTGGTGTACTTACGCATAAGAACACATACACATATCACAATTTTTATAGTGATGATTAATTTTTAATTTATAAAATGTTATTTTAAAAAGACTACAAGTATATAATTCATCTTACAACTATATAATTTTTATATGTAAATAATGGTTTATGTAAAAATATAATAAAATTATTTATAACTGTCTCATATGGGTCAGAGATAAATTTTAGGTTCAAAATAAAATCCTAGGGATGCAGAAAGTAGTCTACTAATAACGTGAAAGTTAAATAATATGCATCTACTATGGATTGGGTGATAATGCAATTTTTAAAAGTTAAGTTCAATTATTAGATACCAGAACAATAAAACTCGTGACACTCTTGCTCGAATATAAACATTTTTGTTAAAGTGTTAATATTTAATATTGAATTATTGATTAAAACAAAGTTTCATTAAAATTTTGTATTGAGATACGACAATAAAAAAAATATAAATACAAAATATTAAAGTAGTAAAAAATGATTTATATTTTAATTAACTAAAAACGATAAAAAAACTTCGTTAACTAGAATAATAACTATTAACACATTATAAAAAATATATATTACCGTATTCAAAATTACATTATACATTACCATATTATATTATATATATATATATAATTAAAAGAAGTCTAAAACGAATCACTTCACTTTATTTGGAGTCAAACTTTAGCCTTCTATGTTAAAGAAGACTCACAGTTTCTCAAAACTAACTAAAAATCTCAACTTATCCCGCCATCATTGGTTTGACAAAAGAAAATAAAAATATAAAATAAATAAATGATTTTTTTTATAAAATTTATGTAAATAGATAGATTTAGTTAAAATAATACAATATATTAATAATTTAGTTTAACTTTTTTTATTATTAGAGAAATTAAATTTATAAAATTAAGTAACACCAAGCGTATATTTTGATTTTCTTTTTCAGATCACTAAAATTTTAAAAAACATGTATGATAATAATTTAAACTTAAAATTTTAATATTGTAGTATAAGCCAGACAAGTCCCAACACACTCATAGATTAAAATACCTTAAAATTGACATGCCAAAACCGTACCCCTTTTCTATTGTTAATATCTAAAAACAATATAACTATGTTATTTTAAAATATCTTTTATTATTTCAGTTATCTTAATTTTCATTACTAAGTTGACAACTGATTAAAATTTTAAGAAATTTACAACTATCAAATATTCTTACACAAACTAAAAGTAGTCGTTAAAGAATATTTTTACTTATAAATAATCACAATTATATTCCTTTAATGTAAGTGTTCTCTTGTTGAGGATAGTGATACTAATTTTGTTTATGTAATGACAATATTTGACTTTTTTAAAATGAGAGATTAATAATTTGTTTGACAAGATTAGTTAATAACTTATGAGCTTTTAGCAGATAAACTAAATGTGACTATGAGCTTTTAGCAGATAAACTAAATGTGACTAACAAAGTCATAATTGATCTATTTTAAGAGTGTTTGGTAAAAAATAGTTTTTAACTGATAAGTTGGTTGCTCACTGATAAACTTTCAACTTATAAGTTTTGAGTTAATAAACTGATTTACTAAATTATAAATGTTTAATAAATTTATTGATAAATGTGTAAAATGACATTAAATCATCTAATTACATAAATTTTATTATATAAATTAGCTATTTTAAGTTGTTTTTAAAGTTTGGTTCAGTCTTACAGTCCTGTATTACTTTGTAATTTGTCTGTCCTTGTGTTATGATGTTTTTAAAATTTTTTTGTCTATCTTCTTGTCTTTTGTTCCTTTTTTATGTACAAGTCAAAATATTAAAAATTTCAAATATATTATTTAAATATTTAATTATGTACTAATTATAATAAAACTATTAAATAATATTAACGATATTATTATTTTCATAATAATAAATGCATACTTAATTTAAATATGTTGTTAATCGTTTTCGTCAACCAATCCAATTATGAGCTGGACATTTTTTCTTCAAACTCCTGTAGCCTTCTCTATCTCTGTCATAAGATCCTTGAGTCGTGTTCCTCCACCAACTTTTTTTTTTATTAAATTTTGATACGAGTTTCATAAATAAATTATCTTTTTCCCACTCAATATTCATTAGTTACTTAAGCAATACCTTGTAATAAACATTGATTAATGTATTGTTATTTTGAACTATAAACATATATTAATAATTAGTTACAAAATTATTTTTCAAAATGACAACAGACTTATGACAAGTTTCAATTGTCTTGAGTGAAGTTTCGCATCTATTAAGAAAGTTACCAAAACAAAATCATAATGATATTTATGACCTTTTCACCTTTTGCATGTACTGTCTCCATTAAAATATAATAACTGGTGAGCATAACTTATAACCAAAGAATATTATTTACTTGTATCCCTATCTATAACACTTTGGTCATTTTTCTAGTCCTTTATACAACATATATCAATTTTAACAACATGCTTAGATCACTTCATCTTTATTTGGATTAATTTGACATTATAAACAGTCTTCAACTTTTGAGCACAACTTTTGCCACCAAATTATACTTTATATTCTTATTTTAGTATAGACATATACATCAATAATTGAGAATGCATGTCTCGATCTTGTATGTTGAACTTTTACTAATCTTATTACAATACACAAAAAGTTACATCTTATTATTTATATTTGTTTTAATTTTTCGATGATCAGAATATTGAATCATATATTCTTTTTTAAATATTTCAAATTTGTTTCTGCCATCGTCATTTCTTTTGGAGTTAGATGTCTTACTCTATAATTCTTCACTTACATATTCGTCACTTAAAACATATGCATCTTCATTTTCAACCCTGAGTTTTTGTTAAAAATAAAAGTTGATTTTTTTTATTATATATGTAGATATTTCTATACATTATTGTGGTGTTTATAAGAACTCTAATTATCTAAAAATATATTCAAATTAATTAAGAATATATAATGTTTTATTGAGTAATATAAATAAAGTTAGTCTCTTGTCATATGTAACAAGTTAATTGGAAAAACAAAAATCCTGTAATAAAAGTTTATTTTCTATAACTATTTGTATTGAATCATTCTCTTTCATTCTTTAAGTTATTATTTGTTTTCTTTGATTGTATTTTTCCACCTCTTGTTTAAAGTAAATATTTTCAGAAATTTTCTAAAATCAATCTAACAAAGACAAATTCAAAATAACCAGTACAAAAAAAGTTATTCAAAGATCATCTTTTACTCTTTTAAGAAGTGGACTTTAAATCTAACTTAACCATACAAAATCAGTTTGTAAGGTGAGGTTTGCACTCACTTTATAAACTATTGAAAGACTTCATTTTTAGTTGATGTGAGATCTCTAATACACCCTCTTCATGCCGAGACTCCTTAACTCGAGCGTGAAAAATAGTAACCCGATAGGCCCAACAACCTTGCTACGTTATACCATATCAAAAAGTGGACTTTAAACCTGACTCAACCTTACAAAACTGACTTGTAAGGTGAGGTTTGCACCCACTTTATAAACTATTAAAAGACCTAATCTTTAGTCATTGTGGGATCTCCAACACACTCATTTCAATTCGCCATTCAAACAAAATTTAAACAAAACATAATTTCTGCTTAGAAACCAAAATCTCGTGATATGTTACATTCACATTCGAATCATCTATCTTATGGAAAAACATAAATAGTTTTACTTACATGAATCATTGTTTCAAGAAAAATCTCTACTCAAACAAGAGAGCCACTTAAAATTTAGAGACTTCTAATGAAATATTGAAACATAATCAAACTTAAATATGAAGTTAATGAAACTAAAATTATCATTTTTTTCAACTAATTCTATCAAAATTATAACAAAAACATAAAAAAAAAAAAGATGATAAAGTTTCTACAGAGTAAATAAAAACTTATTTTATTTAAAAATCTGATAAGTATACGTAATTTTTGACTACGTTATTATATGAGATGATAAAATTTTGAAATAGTTGAAAATATAAATTTTAAAATAGTTGAAATATAAAGATAATTAAAATGAAGGAAAAGAGAATATGAATGTGTTACGAAAAAAAGTTAAAAAAACAATTCAATGATACAATTTACAATAATAATAAAAAATTAACAAAATTGGGAGTGGGTGTGTTATTGTATGTCCTATTTTATAATGTAAAATTTACTAAGAGAAAATTAGACCCCAATTTAAGGAAATTTAAATTAGAATAAATAATATTTATAATTTTTTTATTATTTATTTAGAAAAATGAATGAGAGTTCAAACTTATATTATTAACAATAATATATTTTAATAACAGATACGTAAACGATTATAATTTTTTAATACATATTTAATTTATACAAATAACAAAGCTTATAAACATGTATATATTCTGAAAACGTAGATTAAAATCACCGTTGAATTTGAATAGAAGGACATATCTTTATCCAATTAGAGTATCTCAAATTCACAATGCTTCCCATTCTTCCACCCATTAATGCAAATCTCATATTGCTTAATTTATTCTTTATGTTTTTTTTTTTGTACTTCATGTAAAAACCATTAAATCAATTTATGGTCATCTTCCAAATGACCATAGCTATTTTGAAAGTTACATTTATATAATCTTTAATTAGTCGTGAGTTAAATTAATGAGTTAGACAAGGATAATATAGTTGTATCTTTTAATTAAATAAAAATAAATCAATGTAATTAAAAACGAGAAAAAAAGTAATTACAAAATAATATCTCTTTATATAATAGTATATATAATAATAAGATTAAACACAAATTTTAAATTATTATTATATTTCATCGATTTTTTTTTAACACCACTAAAACATGAATTTAATTTAGATGTACCGATGACATAAAAGTTTTGCATTTCATTAATTTATTTTAAAAAATTAAATGATTTATTGACTGATAATTAAGCTTTTAAAACATTAATTAACATGTCATCTTTTATTAAAAATTATTGCTCTAGATGTTTAAAATCATGCATGTTGACATTTTCCTATTATTATTATTATTGTTGTCAAAACAAATTCTTTTTCCTCTCTAACAATGATTAGCAGCAGATTCATAAATCATAATTCATTGACCCTGTTCCTTTCTTTATTTTCGGATTAAATTAACATCAATTTTTGTTTTTGGCTTCAGTGATAAATTTTCAGCATCTATTTCAAGGTTTCGTCTTTTTTGGTATTTTTTTTTTCACGGTTGGATTCTTTCCTAGCTCACCCATCTTCGATTTTCTCAACCTGTTCCTCTTATGTTTCAATAGGGTTTCTATATTTTTTCTTTTTTTTTTCCCCTTAAGCCTTTTTTTCTCCAGAAATTCTTAAATTCGTGGACGTTCGAGGCTCGATTTGGTACGTTTCTTTCGATTTAGGGTTAGGGTTTTGTGTCTGTTAGTCAATGGGTCTGTTGCATGCAAATTGGGGTGTCGATTTTCGTACCTGCTTCAAATCTCTATTTTGTTCTGTTGCAGTGAGCTACGGGCACTGGCTGTTTTACATTTTTTCGTGAAACAAAGCATCAAAATTTGAACTTTTTATTTTCCCAACAGGATTTTGATTTGGGATGAATTCTGCCTTTTCTCTCTCTTTTTTCTTTTTTTTGGCTTCTTAGTGCATTAAATTGGTGCTGCATTCACTCGACGAATTGAACAAGGTGGCATGATGCAATGAAGTGTTGTTCTTGGAGGGTATTGTCAGTGTAGCACTCTGAATTTGGAGGTAAAATGTTCAGTCCAAGCATGGATTCTGCGAGGGATGCTGGTGCTGTGGCAGGGGCTGTGCTAATTCCCATGCGGTTCGTGTGGCCATACGGGGGAAGAAGTGTGTATCTAAGTGGTTCTTTCACACGGTGAGTCTTTTGTAGATTACTACACTTTAATCCTTCTGCAATCATCATCCATTTGTTTGAAAGGGCTCCACTTTCTTCTGATTTTGTTTTGTTGGTTTTCGTGGGATTCGTGTCGCTTTCCAGGTGGTCTGAACTTCTACAAATGTCGCCAGTGGAAGGCTGCCCAACTGTGTTTCAAGTTATTCATAGCTTGGCCCCTGGTTATCATCAGGTCATTTCTAGTGTCTGACTAACAAGTTTTGTGCACTTCATAAATTTTGTAGTCTTTTGTTTATAATTTATGTTTTGGTGGCAAAATGTTCATTTCGCACTGAACTCTGTATACTTTAAAGCATAGACAGCATAAGAGAAATGTTATTCTGTGACGTTATTTCCAGAGGTTTTGAATGCAAGATCTGTTTACAATCTTTAGATTTTTTGGGATGTTTGATGTTCTCAATGAATGTTTTTTAAGATACTGCCCGATTTTCAGATTGAAGTTTGTTTATAAAAAGTGTCAGTGAGATCAGAAGGAGGCAATTTGAGAAAATGTTTGACCTTTATTCTTGGTGGCTAGATACTTATTACATAGTTATTTGAATGCAGTACAAGTTTTATGTTGATGGAGAATGGCGGCATGATGAGCATCAACCTTGTTTATCTGGAGAATATGGGATAGTTAATACCGTTTTATTGGCTACTGATCCTAATTTTGTACCTGTTTTAACTCCAGAGATAGTTTCTGGATCTAACATGGATGTGGATAACGAGGCTTTTCGACGCATGGTAAACATTACTGATACTTTGACAGTTGTGATTGTTGTTATGAGCATAGCTTCTCTTGGCATACTGGCTGGTGGAGTTGTACTTAGTACTGAAATTTCACAGAATAGTTTTCATACTGAGATCTATCTGAATATTGTATTGTAACTCGTTTTAGAACTCCTAAATCCCATTATTTTAGTGTCTTTCAATTCTCTAATGCTCATTTGTCTAGGTCTGACATAACTTGATATCATTTTTGTAAATGTTTGTCCACATCTTAGAAGGTTTGGGATAGTCGGTGCTTTGGGGAGTGGGATGAATGAGAGAGAGTATAGAAAATGTGAAAGTGGGAGAGAAGTAGTAGTTTACAGAGCCAACAGTTGAAGTGAATATGGTCTAAGAAAGTCTTTACCAAAACTTCATATTACCTTTATTATTGTTATAGATTATAGATTAAGATTGTTGTTTTCATGCTTATGAAATTTCATTGTTCAGGTCCGATTGACAGATGGTACACTAAGTAATGTGTTGTCGCCACAAATATCAGATGCTGATGTACAGACCTCTCGTCAGCGCATTTCTTCATTCCTGTCTACTTGCACAGCATATGAATTACTTCCTGAGTCAGGCAAGGTTTGAAACTTTTACCATCAACCCATTATTTTGGTGACTTACCATCTAGAATTACTTAATTTACTAATTCAGTGACATCTGGCCACAGGTTATTACCTTGGATGTTGATCTGCCTGTGAAACAGGCATTTCACATACTGCATGAGCAGGTATCTTTTTGCTTGGACTAAAATTCCTGTATTGAATTTTCAAATATGTTGAGTGATTATGCTAAAAACGTGGTTGAACAGTGCATACTGCATGTAGCTTCCTTTCTTTCCCTGGTAAATAATAACTCATGCTTTTGAATCCTTTTCTTGAATTTGATGAGTTGTTTCAAAACGTCTTGCTTTGACAATGTTTGAGTTTTTTGCTTTTTTTTCATTTTATGCTCTAGCATATTCATCTTTAGTGTTACTGTATGTTTTTTCTGTTGCTGATTAGTAGCTTGTTTATACAACTTTATGAATTGAGTAATTTTGCAGGGAATTCCCATGGCTCCTCTTTGGGACATCTGCAAGGGGCAATTTGTTGGAGTTCTTAGTGCCTTGGATTTTATTTTAATTTTAAGAGAGGTATGTCAAGTACAAGACTATTAGCCCATTCTGTTGGCAAATTTTTGGTAAGCAAAGCTGTTGTCATCATGGCTTGTATAACACTTCAAATAACTTGGAAAGGCTAATATCAATATATACAAGATGTACGACAAATTACAGAACCTGGTATCAAGAAAAGAAAAAGTGAATTAGGAAACCAAAGGGATATATTTATTGCTTGGTTATAGAATTATGGTTAATTTTGTTAATGAAAGTTGGACCATTACTTCATATTCCTTTAATTTAGTCCAATTGTATACTTGTGTGTTAAGTCCAACCATCTTCTTGCAAGAACTGTATCTCCAGCCTTGCCCCATAGCCAGCTCCATCAAATAAATGGGCAGAGAAAATTAAAAAAAAAAAAGCAGAAAAATCTGAATAATATACGAGCAATTGACAATGAATAAGTAAATGATCAATAGATAATGCATTTTATTTGCTGAAACAATACGGAGGAGTTACTATATCATTTATTTTCTAGTTTTTAAGAAGCAACTTCAAAATTTGAATTTGCTCTGTCTTAGAATTTCTAACCTTTGTATTGCTCAAATTCCTTGAAGAAACCTTTTAACACGGTCCATTTGGTGGACATGATGGGGTGAAAAAAGATAGGAATAGGACAAGGGAGCTTGATTAAAGCAGGATAGGATATGAACTGGAAAACAAAACCAGATGAAAAAGGATAGGATTAGTACTATTCTATGTTGTGTTTGAGTCTTTGAGACGGACTAAAATGACTCTAAATTATATTTAACTGACAACTTACCCTTTTGACAAAATTGTATATAATTTTTTAAAATAAATTTTAATATATTTTTTGAATTTTTATATATTTCAAATTATAAAAATATTTAAAAAACAAATTATACTATTTTAGTTAATTAATTATCGCTATAAATATATAATTTTGATATGTGCTGAATTTTTGAAACCAAATTCTTTTAAGAGTGTGTTGAATTAAATTACAATTTTAAATTATAAAAGTTATAACAGTATCAAAATAATTTTGACTAAGAGAGTAGTAACACATGATGTAAGTAATTTAAATCTTCCGCAGATCATTCACATTTTAAATAACGAAGGGAGCAATGTCATAACAGAAAACAAAGTATTCAAATTTGGTTTCGTGATGGTGATAAAATGCACATTTCTGTCACTATATTTCCTTTTATTTGTATGTAATAATTTATTATTGAATCTCCAATTTTCAATTGTACCTTTGAAGTAGTATTTTATTTTTATTTCTTATCTTATTTGTCCCAGAAAAATAGAAATTTAGGGAACTGTACTTCATCTGTCTTCAATATTTGGTAATGCTTGCTAAAACTTATCCTTTTCTCAGCTTGGAAATCATGGGTCCAATCTGACAGAAGAGGAGCTTGAAACACATACCATATCGGCTTGGAAAGAAGGAAAATGGGCAGCGTATACACAAGGTTTTATCCGTGTAAGCGTTTTATGTTGGCTTTTCCTGGCATAGATAATTGAATGTTTTTATTGTCTAATTCTAATTATTTTTTTGTAAAGTGTATATATGATGATGCTTGTTGTTGTGCTTTATATACTTGGAAATGATTCTTTATGTTTTAATAACTTCTAGCTATGGTCTATAGGAATAATAATTAGATTAAACTTATGGGTACCCATAAAAATGACCTTCGCAGGTATTTACCCATAAAACAATTGTGGGTATGGGTATAGGTGTGGATACTATTCTACGTAACCATATTCACACCAGCAGCATGATATGTTTATTGCATTTTGTAAATAGAATTTGAGAGTTTCAAATATTTTTTAATTAATTTAAAGAATTTTATGTACAATTCTTTCTAATTTGGAAATAGATCATCTTCCAATTGTTTCTTCATTTAAATTGCATATTTTAATGTATATAGATGCTCTTTTTTATTGGTTTTTCGTCATTAATGTTAGTTTATAATAGCATTCAAGTTTATTAGTTTTTAAAGCAAATGAAGTAGCAGTAAGAGTATGCATATTGAAGTTGTTATCCACGGAGGTATGGGTCCAGGTATGAGTAATTTGTTTAAAATGGGAGTATATACAGTTCCAACTGGTTAGATGTAGAATAGAGTCTGCAGCAATAGAAAAGGAAGGGCTGAAAAAAAGACTCAAGAGAGATCTGTTTATGAATATCCAGTTGAAGCTTATGCAGGATTTCATGTCAATCTATACATATATATTTTTTTTAGTGAAATAGATCTTTGCTATATCCAGTGGAATGTGGAAAAGCATGTATGTCAAAGGGAAAATATGGAAATGAGAGAAGCGCAGAATGGAGAGGGAATATAGAGTTCAATATTCAGAAATATTGATTCATCTAATTATTGATTTCGTATACACTCTTATAACCCTTCAATACCAGTCCATTCTATTTTTCTTAAAATGTATGCATAACATAACCTACCATTTTTAGTTTTTAAACAAACATTTGAATGGGATATTATATGAACTATTTCTGAGAGCACAATAGAAGTTATAACTAATTCTGATTTTCTGTCAATAGTTCAAATTGAAGCTTAATATAGAAACCTTGGTGATGTTTCTGCAACTTTCAGGAAGGAATTAGGGGTCAATGATTTATCTATAGACATGATTAATTGCAGAACATTGTTATTGTCATTGTTGGGTGTTTACACACAAAATGAATGTCTGTTATAGCTATTTTAAATAATTTGACTTTTATGTAAATAAATTTCTTTTGATAATTTTTACAATAAGATGTTTGGGAACACATGCTTATGAAAATGCAAGTAGTCTTGTCTAAAGTGAAAGATCAGTGTAGATGATGCCGTGAACCTGATGAGTAGTTATTGGCATTGAGTAACATGTTGGAACCTCAAATGGTCAAGTATTTAATGCATCCTGCTTTCACATTTTATTGTTTCAGACTGAGAAGAATCATGTCTACTTAGTTATGGTATTTTCCATATCTAGCAAATTTGAGGACAGACTTCTTTGCTTTTATTACTTGCTCTTACCTTTTGTTTATTCATTTAGTTATTTTATAGGGAGATTGCTAATTTGTTTCCAAAATTATAAGCCAATGGATCTTTGAATTTCAATTTTGTAGACATTTTTGCAATCTTTATTCACCCATCTCTTCTCTGGTTTGTGTAAATGTTTTATCAATCAAGAGATAATGGTCTGTATATATCATTTTATGCTTTAATCGAGTACCTATCCTTTGCTCCAACTATGCAGTTAGCTATTTTTTCTTTTTTCTTGGAACTTGGATTTGATGACGCTGTTCCTTGAGTTCTTTGCAACCTTTGCCCAATAATAACCCTGTTTATGTTCTGTGCTTAATTCGAATCTGTTTAGGAAAGTCATTCTGACCGTTATACATTGATTGTTTTCATTTATGCAGGCAGGGCCATATGATAATCTGAAAGAGATTGCTCTTAAGATTCTGCAACATGGAATTTCAACAGTTCCTATTATCCATTCATCTTCTGAAGATGGCTCATTTCCCCAGCTACTACATCTTGCTTCACTTTCAGGAATCCTTAAATGTAAGTTTTTTCCCGAACTTTCTTTATATGTTTGTTAAGATGTGATTGGTTCTTACCAAATTGGTTTATCAGGCATTTGCAGGTATTTTAGGAATTGTTCTAGTTCATTGCCCATACTTCAACTTCCAATCTGTGCAATTCCTGTGGGCACGTGGGTGCCCAAAATTGGGGAGTCAAATTGCCAGCCTCTAGCAATGTTGAGACCAAATGCTTCGCTTACTTCAGCCCTAAACTTATTAGTTCAAGGTGTGATTTCTTTGTCTAAGTTTGAACATATTGTACAAAAGGTGTCAACCAAAAGAATAAAGAAATTGGTATCCTATTATATTTTTGAGGCATTGAGCTGATGGTAGAGGGTATTCTCTCCACTTTGAGAAGAAGGGTTGCTTTTGTGTGTAATTAAACAAACAATAAAAGATGAATGTTTAGACTAAATCAAAAGTAAGGATGATCCATTTTATGATTTAAAGAAATGAATTCTTAAAGAGGTGTTTGCTTATGCTTACGTAACATCTTGTTCTTTGTTTTGTAGCTCAAGTAAGTTCAATACCAATAGTTGATGATAGTGACTCATTACTGGATATATATTGTCGAAGGTTAGTTGTTTTATCATTATTATTGATGCCTTGTTTGAGATACTCAGAATCAATCTAGGGTCCAATCATTAAATTGTCCTACCAGTTCAATGTTTAGAGGCACTTGTCCAGTTTTAACTTTTCTTCCCCTCCTTGTTTTTACAGTGATATAACAGCTTTGGCAAAGGACAGAACTTATACACACATTAATCTTGATGAAATGACTGTTCACCAGGTAAGTTTTTTTCCTCATAAACTTCTGTTGACAATTAATGAATATAAAAGAATAAACATATCAACAGTTCGTCTTTTTTGGTTAGGTAGTTTTACCGACTGTATGACACTGGTTGCATGAGGATGCTGTTAAGAATTTTGTTAAATCAGTGTTTTTCGTCTCTAAATTTAGTTTGCAAAGATAAAAAAATTAGGCAGCACTACAAAGAGTATCCGATACTTTATTTGTGTTTTCCCCTCCTTTTGAAGTTGTGTAACGTCCTTCATTTTTTAAACATTTCTCATCTCAAAATGGATATTTGATCACTTGTTTCTTTTGCTTGATTATTGGCTGTTAAAGAGGTCTAGATCTTGATGTGATGCTAATTGGTAAAGTCTGACATGGAACTAGATTGCTTTCATTCAAAATAATGATAGTATTAGTGTCGCTATTGATGCAGGGGTGAGACATCCTTCTGTCTGGTATTGAAAGTTAATATGCATCAATGAATTAATGTGTACATAATGTAAATAGGCATGCACTTTACCAATAAAGAGTTACTTCCCCCGACGTTTATTTTTCTACCGAATCTTGTGTGAACTCCAAATGAACTTATCCTTTGAATGTTGGTAATTATCCATTTGTTCGGACATGTCATCAAGAATTAGGCAGATGAATTACAAACACCGGCAATAACAGTCCAGGCCAAATTTTATTAGTCTGCTTGTAGCATTTTGGTGGTCAGATATAATGGACTTCCCAAAAATATCTGATATGTAGATAAGAAAAATGAGGATAAATTAGTAAAGGAGAAAAATGATGAAGGAACTTGTTGTTTTGTTAGGACTTCTCCATAAACACTTATAAGGAAGAAAATACATTAAACTGAATATCTCCCATGAGCTAAAATCAACTTAGGCAGCTCAATTTTTGGAGAAGTTGGATGATGTAACTTGTGTTGAGTGTGCCGTTCAATTCAATTTCTAATTTTCTATGCTCGATTTCTGACAATTCTGATGTAAACCCACCTTCACCATTAGCCCACACCTATTCTTAAATATTTTTAGCAGAAGCTGTCAAGAAAAATGTTGATTTTAATATAATAATCAATATTGTCCTTAATAACTAGGTGATCTATAGTACCATGAAACACGATTGCCGTTATACTTCTTTTAAATGGGGAAAACGGACCCTTCTATGTAATTTGTAATGAAACCACTTAATTCGTTGGTAATGCCAGTTACGGATTTTGCTATTTATCTGTATGCTATCTATGCTTCCTGAAAGTCGCTTGGTTTCTTCCCCTTGTTTAGATTCCTTTACATTGTCAGATTTTAGGGATGAAAATTGAAGTCGTTTATCTTTTGTTCCAGTATTTCCTTTTATAATTTTGGTGGATGTTAATTGTTAAATTAGTTGAAGAATAAAGGAGAAAGCTTGCATCTTACTGTTTATCAAATAGTACCTAAGTTGGTCCATTTTTCCAGGCATTGCAATTGGGGCAGGATTTTTACAGTTCTTTCGATCCCAGAAGTCAAAGATGTCAGATGTGTTTGCGAACTGATACTCTGCATAAAGTGATGGAACGTTTGTCACATCCAGGTCCGTTTCTTTTCCCTTTTTTTGAGATGAAAGACGCTTTCTGTTTTCATTTTTAGTCTAATTTGAAGAGTGGTGTACTGGATTCAGGTGTGAGGCGGCTTGTGATTGTGGAAGCTGGGAGCAAGCGGGTAGAAGGGATCATATCACTGAGTGACATATTCAAGTTCTTCCTTGGTTAGTTTGAATTGTTGGTGACCAAACAAGTTTGACAGTTAGTGTGGTGGCCATGACACTTATGCATATAGTCAGGCAACCATCATCGGCCCAGCCACAGCCACTAAGAAGAGAGTCCAGAGCTTTTACACGGTGATTTCATCTTTATTTCATTGAAATACAATTGGTTTGGCCTCTTGCTTCATTGCCTGGTTTTAAGATTTTAGGCTAGAGAAAGAGGCCTGTAAATTTTAGCCTGATTGCCCCAAATTTATTCATCACCCCCCAGTCATATTATGTTAAAATATGTTGTTCTCCTCACATGGATACAGCAAAGGAGACTGCACAATGTTTGTAATCGTTTCATATATTGTGAAGGGGGAAAATTTATGGGAGGACCAAAATTCGAAATACTATTTTTTGTTGACTAGCTTGGTTCGAGGAATAGCATTTGTTAACTAACCTTTGTGGAGGAGTTATGGGCAAGTATATTATGTTTTTAACTCTCATCCCCCACCCGAGGACATAAACGAAAAGTGGTTTTTCTTTTTTTCAATAGAGGAAAGGGGGAATGAGGGATGGTAATGGATGAAAAAATTAAATATAACAATGCGTCGAGCAGAAAAGTATTTCCAAAGTCGAAATGTAAGAAAAACATCAAGTCACAGTAGATGATGCCCACCTTAAAATATTGGAGTTTGGGAATACGATAAAAGTTGCGTGAAAGTGTTATGGAATCAGTTCTATTGTCTGTGAAAAAAAAAAAATTTATGTATCTTTGCGTCTTTTATTATATTAATCCATTAGAATAAATACAAAACTTGTCAAAACAGCCTTAACTTGAATTCGATTTTTTTAACTGAATTCAGTTCAAAGGACTGAAACTCGGAATGATATTTCGAAACTCACCGAAGAGCGAAGGTAATGCGCATGTTGCTATAACTCGAATGTTACACGGAAAGTCCAATAATCAGTCGCAATTAAAAAGAATGTTAAAAATGTTAAAAATGACGCCAACCCAAACAGAGGTAGATTTATTGTAGCTACACCTACAACGTTCCAATCCATATCTTGTACTTGAACATCAATCTGGATTCCAGATGTTAAAAGCATCAAGAGGGTGAAAAAAGAAAATATTAAGATTACAATTACAGTGTAGGAATATACACCAAGTTGTTCACATTTGGCCATAGCATGCACAAAGCTTATGGCGTTTACATGATGACATAATACACATTACTGGTTCTGAATAAGACATGCTATATGCTAGTCCCTCACTATAATTTGATCTTTAAAAATATGTACATCTGAAAAGAGAATAAGATGCATACTCTTCCCTTTTCTTCCAGCTACAATATTATTAACAGTTCATAAATAGTTTCCCTCCTTCAAATGTTAATACGAAATATCAGGGCCCCGGTATGTCACACGAGCCTCCACAGAGATCAAGTCAGCAACAGTTAAACCACCGATATACCCCGAGTATTGCAAATTTACAAACAACAAAGGAACGCGTCCGAGCTATGTAGGTATGAGTGCCAATATCTGATTTCTTATGATACCCATGCATTTCTGTATCTCACCGTATATTGGAAGGTTCTTTGAACATAAAGGCTGCAAACTGGTGACAGCAGAATCTAGTACCTGAGCGACATCAGCTGGGGGAAATTGTCGTTCTGTACACTTCTGCATTTTGTTTTTATCAAAAAATGTTAGGGTGTACAGGTAAAATGTCTTCAGTAGTACAACTGATTTAATTATGTATTTTGAAATATTTCATTAATGTGTAATTACTAATTCTATTACTCTACACTATCTTTTGTCTCATGAGCATTTAGATAAAGCTGCCTTAGAATAGTTCCTACTTAATTGCTTTATGAATAAGAGACACTGACCAAGTGTATTACAGTCTTTTTATGGAATAGAAAACAATTTGTGAATTAACAGACGCAGTAGGTAAAAAGTTTAAACAGTGTTACAATCTTATAGATATAATAACACTGTTGATACTAAGATCAATTAGATTGATTCTATATTTATATTATCAGCCTAAAATAGGATAAATGAATATTCAGTAACTACGTTTTCTTCCCTATAAATTGAATGGCCCCGTTGTGCTCTAAACACAAAATTCAATATTTATTAGTTTCTCTCCACTAATTGGTATTAGAGTCTATTCTAATGAAGTTTACTGGACCTATTGTACTACCTTGTACTACCTGCTATCGAATTATCCATCTACACTATAAGGGAGTGTGTTAGAAATCTCACATCTTAGAAATATGGTAAAAATGAAGTCTTTGTAAGGTATTGTAGGCTTATTGTACCATTCACTATCACATTACTCACAAATATTTAATCTCATGCTTGGCATGTCCAATCCTTGACATGAAGGAATGTATCGGAGTTCCTACATTGCTTGATGATACATCTAAACTAGAGTATATAAATGGAAGTAAACTTGATCTTATAAGTCGATTTTGCAAGGTTGGATTAAACTTAAAATCTACTTTCTAATATGGCATTAGAGCCATTGAGAAGGAAACCCTAATTCATGCTTTTCGTGTGGGCCCACTACAACCACTAATCATGTACATTTTCTGTTTTTTGTTCTTTTTTTGTTGTGTTCCACTATTCATTGCTGGCAACTTTCTAATGAGCTTTTTTTTCTCGATTGGAGACAGCCACCACTAGCACCACCTTGTGTGATGACCAAGCTAGCCGCTGCATCCTCCGAGCATGTCTGCTCAGCAGTTGCCACATCCTTTCGTCTAGCATTTTCTTTTCTCCTAGGCAGGCAGCCGCCGCATTCTTTGAATATTTGATTTTTACTCTCCAATGGTTGTAGTGCCTTCTAACCACTTTGCTCTCTGGAAACCACTGCGTGCTCTGACTTCTAACTCAACCCTACGATTAGAGCTGTCCTTTCTTGGCAACCACTATATGCCTGACACGGCCAACTGCGGCCATGTACCAGCAGCTCCGCAACACATCTTCACAGACCTTCACCAAGTTAATGAATCTTGCTGTCTCATTATTTACTTTGTCAGCTCTAGCAACCAAGTGACATGTTCATCAAGTTTCTCAAGGGATCTTCGATGACATCTCTAACAAGCTTGACTTATACAATACATATACTCCAACTTGAGGGGAGTGTTAAAAATACGATTTGAAAGACAAAACATATTAAAGTTGATTTTCCATTTTGTCAAAAGGAAAGTCTTGTCCAAGCAAATATCTACTAACTTTGTCAACTCCCAAGACCAACTAGCAAATACATTCGCTAAGTCACTAAGGGGTCCTTAGATCATCTAGTTATGTAACAAGCTTGATGCATATGACCTACATGTTTTAGCTTGAGGGGAAGTGTTAGAATCTTGCAAATATGTTAGAATCCTATAGATATACTAACTGTTGATAATAGGATGAATTAGATTGATTCTATATTTTTATTATCAGCCAAAAATAGGGTAATTGAATATTATGTAATTATGTTTTCTCCCCTATAAATTGAATAGCTCCGATATGGTCTAAACACACTGAATTCATCGTATGCCTTCTCATATCTCTCATCTCAACAAATAGAATAGAAAATCCAAACGAAGTCTAAGTTTAAATTTCATTACAAGATATTAAAGAAAATTCCAATGTTGTAAAATAAATGATAACTTCTACCTCTTTTTTTTTCTTCCTGAGACTTAAGATAACAAGTGGAATTAAATTCAATTTAGCATTTAAAAGTGCACCACAAACAAAGGTATCACACCTCTAATGTGTCGAGACCTGCTATAACCAAGCCTCATCTCTTTCCTGATTTCCTAAACTATTGTATGCTAGACCGAATGAATTTGAATGACACTTACACAATCAATAAACCATCCATGTTTTTTAACCTAATAGCTTAAGCTTTTAGGTTAATTGGTCCATGACATTGTATGGAAGCTCTATGGCCAAGTGGTCTAGACTTTGATACGGCTCCCATTCTATATAATTGTTTTTCAACACAAGTTGGGTGTGTTTGCCTTATTTGCAACTGAGCCCAAAAGGCTCTTGTGCGAGAGGGGCTTAGATAAACCATTCTCGCATCTTCACCAAACAACTTAGGCTTTCATAACAGTTAGTTCATGACAACATATTTGTAGGGAGATCTGAGAAGTAAAATATGTCATTGTCAGAATGCTGCTATTTGCACCTTGGTGTTTATTCTGCCACTATGTCTGCTGCCTAGGTTCATATTCTTTAAACCAAAATGGTACAGGAAAATCATTTTACAACAAAAGTGAGTAAATATTAGTCATCCTAAATAATGGGAGGCAACAAGTTAAGTTGATTGTATTGATACTTTGATAGAAACACATTTATTTACAATAACATCCATATTTTGTAGCATGTCTTAAAAGCTTTTATTTACTTTAGGTTAAAAATTTAGAGTGACAACTTGAAAAAAAAAAAAAAAAAGGCAGTTTCAACTCATGCAAATGGCCCTCTGTCATATGGAGAAATCTGCCTTAACATAAATTGGTCGTTTCCCATAACAAAATAAATACACAGTACTATCTAAAATACCATGATTATTTAAATATATTTTTTAAAAAACATAAAAAGCACCAGAAAAATTGTCCATAAAACAATTAGTGTTTGGCATAAGATCAAGTTTTGTTGAACTACCACAAGTTCAAATGACTAAGCAACTGAAAATAGTGAGGGGAGATTGACAATGAAAATCGTTCAAGTAAAAATCAAATTCAGTGGGATGTGATTTACCTGAATCATGAACAACGTAGCTAGGCAATGAGATATGAGTTCTGAGGGAATTTTCATTTCGTTTTGGTCAGATGAACTGTTGAGTTCAGCATCTGAGGGATTTAATACGCTGGCAGTCAATTGATCCTGTGAAGCAAGAGAAAGAGAATCTGCAGGCAGAAAAGTTGTGGATGAAGTAGTAGGTTCGTCCACTGAAAGCTGGTTATTGATGAAATTTATTGCATCCTCAATTCTTTCGACCTTAGTTTCTGTCGTTCTTAAATTTGACATTGCCTGCAATGGTTTTTGAGAATTTGTAAGTACATCACTGGAATATAGTCAGCAAGAAAACTGAAAATGATATCCTGTGAAAATGTTATTAGTTTATTTAGTTGTAATGGGCATCAATGAAGACATGAAGAAAGAATCTTATCATAAAAGTGAAGCTTAAATACATCTCTGTGAGCAGGAACATTTTCGTGAATAATTTTGCTGAAACTTTACTGCATATTGCCTAAAAGGACACGTAGTTGACCTTTTATAGATGGTCGGACAACTGTGACGACAGTAGTGTGCAGTGTATGCAATTCATGTTAATTATAAAATGAGAAAACTGGATGATAAACTATATGGTATGAACAATAAACATCACTCCATAAATAACCGAGTGTTAAGTGCTGTGTTCTTTAAGTTTGTAACATAATTTATTCTGAAGGTTGCATTTACTAATTTAATTAGACCCAATTAGCTGCCTGTCTATACCTGAGAAGCTTGAACAACCATTGTCCGTGCTTTTCTTCTAGAACTTTCAACAATTTCAGCTATATGACTTTGAGATATTGATTCTTGGTTGTGGCAAGCTGAACAATTGGAAGAGCTCGCCTGACCACTAGGATCATCAAAATTAGCCATGGGCTTTAATTGAAAAACAGAGGAGCTTGCTTGATATGTGTTGCGCTGCCTCAAGCAAAACAAGGCAGAGGAAACCTGCAGAAGCGCAATAAATTCACGCAGCTGTAAATCACTGGAATGAGAAGTTTTAAGAATGAACAACAATTGAAGATTCATGCCTGTTCATTTGCTTCAGTTAATTGCTTTAGTACTGAAGCATAATTCCTCTTAAAAAGTTCCGAATCCTTTACTGAGTTGTCTCCATATTTCTGGCTCTCTGATATCCCATCATTCATGTGCTTCAGTTCAGATAATACAAGTTCCTAAAAGTTCAAAAAATCAACCCCTCAAAACTCGTTTTAGAAAGGAATATTTGAAACAAAGATATTTTCTTTTATCGTATCGGGATAATGGTAAAGACTGAGATGAATCGGGAAACACCTTTTTGTCCAGAGCACGATTCAAATCCGAAATAGCTAATGTGTCAGCTTCTTTCGAATGTACATGTTCAAGAACAGAAGGTTGAGAACTTGATGCTAGTTGGGCATTACCAATCTCGCTGCACACAACTTTCTGTTCTGGTTTGGAGCTTGAAGAAAACACCTATGAATTAAACGGAAACATATAAGACTCTAAAACAGCATATGGACCATTATGAAATAAAATGAAAAATAATTATGTTTCTAAATTTGGAGTTGACTTCATACATTGATGCAAAAGCATTTTTTTAGGTGGGGGGAGGGGAGGGCTCTGGAAAGCAGGCCTCAAAGTATGTAGAATCCTATGAGAACTCATTAAGTGATGAGATCTGTGTTAGCATATTCGATAACGGGAGGGGGTACAAGAGGGGGTATCAACTGTTAGCAGTTGAGAACGGAGCATTAACTCTGTTAATAAATAGAAACTCCCGGATAAAGGATGCTCTCTTTGGTCTCCGTAATTCAATAAAACATTAGAAAATTATTCTTTCCGTTTCCCTTTTCTGTTTCTCTCACCAGTCTCTCTGAGAACTCGGAATCTGTTTCTGGGTTCCCAACATTAAGCAAGGAGGTAGACTTCGACAGTGTCAATTCAAGATAGATACATTAGAACCATGTGTTGCCATTTACAGAAACAAAACAGGATCCTTCTCTCCAGAATCATTATTGCACTCGACAATGTTTCTTAAATTGCACCCGAAAAGCTTCAGGTGCCCCAATTCTTCCTTCAGCTCAGAATACACATATATGCATTATGGGAATATAGGCACAAATTATGATAAAGCAATACTCCTATTCTTTTTACCATGATCGTTTTCTTGTTAAACTGATTGATGCACAAACAAGTTAAAAGAGCTTCAAGTCCACCAGAGTTATGAAATCAGAATGATTGAACAAGAATATTATACAACAAAAATTAAATCCTAAAAATATTAGAAAATATCTTTTAGAAAGAGCATTGAGAACTAGAGAAGAAAATGATCCTTTGGAAAGTGTTTGTGTTAAATATCAAGCTCAGAGGCAGAGTCTTGTATATTCCTTTAAATCTTGTACCATACACGATCTTTAAAAAAATAATTGTATTATTTATTTATTTTTCTGAACTGGCCCTCCTTTATATAATGATATTTCTAAATTTATAATGGTCTAGCCCGGCTACTGATAACTGAACTAATGTGCAATTTACAGCTTTAAGGAATTGAAACAATCAAATTATCATCACAACAAAGAATTAAATTCCATCCCAAAAAAATTTGTACCTGTTTTGATAAAGTACCGTGCATGGTGGGGGATATATGAAGACTTTTTATGGTATCTGAGTTCTCGCTAGGGGACAAGATTGTGTGCCCAGAGACCTTTCTCTGTTTCAGTTTTCCATTAGGCTTGAGCTCAACAAAGTTCTCGTTTATTTGAGCAGAAGCGATATTGTGTTGTATCAGAGATGTAGGCATATTTTCAAATGGATACAAAGGCATGCAGTCAATATCCTGAGATACAAAAATGTGTCAAATTATGCTATTAACAGAGAAAACTCTGAAGTGATCATACAATCTTGGGACATGAATGGGGTAACAAGACGAAAAGTAAGGTGAGAAGAGCAATGCAGATATTCAAAAACTGAAATACAAAATAAACTCTGTTCTGATTCGCTAGTAGAGTAACAATTTCTACTAAGGTTATTAAAATCAGGATCCTACTCAAATTTTTTCAGGGATAACAACACCAGATATTAGGATTTTATTGAGGATTGCAAGAGCCTAAGATATATGACAAATAAAAAATAAAACTTGAAGAAAGTTCAGGTATATGAGAAAAAAAGACCTGTTTTAATTGAATTCATTCTTAACCAGTACAAGAGCATATAACAATTTCTTGAATCCCTACAATATCTCAACTGTAATTACAATGATTGTTAATATCTACTCGTAACACAATATAATATTCTTAATAACTCAAGGTAATGAATGAATACTATCATTCCAAGCTTGCACGTAAGATCATGAAACTATTCTATGGGAAAACTTTCTTTAAACAAATGTGCTAGCTGAAGTCAGGATGCATTGCAGGAAGCAGTGACAAGGCCATTATCCAAATTTTTTAGAGAAGTGTCCGTCTATCTCTATGTACATGGTTCTATCATGCTAAACTGAAGTGTGAACAATGTTAATAGCTGATTATTATTTCAATAGAGAATCATAGGTTATTCACATTTCACTTTAAGATCATTCAAGATCATTTTCAACCATAATAACTCACACAGCTCTTGTATCATAGCTCAAAACTCAGCCTCTGCATTGGACCCTGCAAGTTGCAACTATTTATTTTCTACTTCTCCAAGTCACCAAGTTTTCATCGACGAACATACAATATCTTGAGGCTGACTCCTATCAGTAACAGACCCACCGTAATTTGAATCAGTATACACCTCCATATTAATTTCCATTATTCTTAAACAATAATCCCCTTCCCGAACTGTTTTCAAATATTGAAGGGTTCTATTTCCAGCTTGCAAATGTCGCTCTGACTAACCACACTAATAACATATGCTATGTCAAGTCTGGTGTGGGCTAAGTAAATGATCTTACCCACAAGCCTATGATATTGACCCTTAGTCACAACAAAAATACTTTCATCACTCCCAAATCTTTAGTTCTATTCTATAAGAACTCTCATAGCTTATATCATCTAAGAGAACATGTGGTTATGAACAATGTCTATTCGGTTAGATTCTCTACAAGGTATCTTGTCAATTGATGTATGAATGGTTGTAAGTTTTTGTTAAATTGTTTTGTACAGTTAGTTAGAAGTTTTCGAGTGCTTCTAACTAACATGTAACTGCCTCGTTACTGTTTTAAATAAGAGCTTCTACCTCACTGGTAGAAAATGATGTAATTTTGCATGACGTAATAAGACAAGATGTTAATTCACCTTTTATCTCGCTTTGAGTTCTGTGTTCGTTTATTCTCAATAACTATGATTCCCAACAACTAGAGCTGCACTTTTTTTCCTCATTGTTCTTGGGCTCCGATTATCAACTTCTAGATATTTTGAGAAAATTCTTGAGGGGAGCTTGGATTCAACCTATATGTTCCCAACTCGGAACATACAATTTGTATGCTCTAGCTTGAGAGAGGGTGCTATAATAGTCTATATTATGTTTTGAGCAAAAGCTATTTTGTTGTATACGTAACCTAGAATCCTATGGGAAATTTCTTTCTTTTTTCTTAAGCTTTTATTGTAATCCATTGATGCTTATATATAATTTAGATCTAAATTAAGATCTTTCAAGCTCTTTTCCTCGCATATATTCTTTTGGGTAGTCTTAACTACAATAATAAAACAACAATGTAGGCAACCACTACGTTTCCTTCTTCCTGCCAATATCATTTGTTAAAAGAGAAGAAAACATACCATGACAAATTCAACCCCAAGTTCAGGCTGGTCAAACTGAACCCTATACCTACAATGATCAACAGTTAGTACACTTCCATCATGAATTTCTCTTGTCTTTGGATGAATGGCAATAACACGCTGCCCAACAATTAAAGGTTGGGCCAAATCTGTAGGAAGTCCTTCCTTGGTACCAGTAAGAATTTCAGCATAATGTGATCTAACAGATTCCCGGTATTCATGAAGTTTGTGCTTCTCTTCTGTCAAAAATTGCTCCGAAAATCTTCTTGGTCTGCCAAGAGAACTGCATAAGAGTAGCATGTAGATGAAGTAATTTATCCAAGACCAAAAAGTTCAATGAAACAAGCTAAAAAGAGCTAATATGAAACTTTCATAAACCCCAAAAACGTGTAGAAGTTTTTCCAAACACCCACTTAATCATGAATGCAATGATAGTGTAGAATGAAGTAACATTTAAACATTTCAAATTAAATACCTTCTAATGACGCCCCACTCAATACGAGTCAATCTAGGAACATGACCCAATCCGACATGGTCTAAGTACTCCACAAACTCTCTCTTCGAAAACCATGGGTAATCGATAGCACTATAAAACCACTCAAAAGTGCACCATCTCCGCATTTGATATGTCGATAGGCAATTAATAGCCTTTCCCTATGATATCAAAAGTAAAATTACTTTCCTACTATAGATAAAATAACTTCAATTAATGCCATGCAGTACAAATGATAGATTGTTAACCTTTTGACTATAAGAGCCATCTGGGAGTGAGGCAATGGATTTATTATGTTGACTGCTAAAGGTATTTGTGGACACCATCAAATCTTGTCTCATTGGTTTTGGTTTTTCCATTTTTCTTCTTGGCCTTCCTCTGTCTAACTGACTGACTTGATTAGTTGATGAAACCTTCACGGGAGAAAAATGTGCTGTACCAACATCCCTTTCCCTTTGGTCATTAGTGCTTGAAGACAGATTTCCTGAGGATTTCGCCACTTTTAGTTGTCTTGAATGTGCTGTACCAACAGATGACCGCTTACCTTTAACCATGGATTTCTTCACCTCATCAGTGGGCTAAAATGAAGAAAATATTTGGACACTGTAAGTAGGCACATGAAAATACAGTAATATACAAAACACCACTAGTTTTCTTTTATATGTTTACCACTGTTGGGTGGAAAACGATTTATGATAAATGCATGAGTTTTGAACATTATCATACTAAAAGCATCTATAGATAAAGTGAGAAGATAATTTGTCATCAACTAAGACTGGGTTCCACGTAACACAAATGCAAATAACCAGCACATACAAATACCCTAAATAGGCTACATCTCATTCAATCCTTAAATTTTGACTTTGTTTTCAAATTTCCTTCTCATCATGATGTCAAATTCAAATTTTTGACCTTTACATATCCAACATTTTCAATTGGAATGGTACAATCCAGACAGAAGTCCCATCAAATATTACAAGCAAGGTTGCTATTTTCCATCCAAAATTATCAGTTGTATCTCAAGTTACACCCAATTTAAAAATTAACAAAATAAGGTCTGGGAACCACATTATATATCATTATTGGTTTAATAATCAATAATTGCATACCTTGGTTTTCTGGGAACCACTTAGATGAGAACCAGTATGAGTTTCATCATTCTGCAACAGACAAAATACATCATACTTGCATGGAACAGGTCAATATCACAGAGAAAATATGAAACAATGAACCATAAAATGGATACTGGAAAACAAACAATTCTTACTTTCAAGTTAAAAGATTTTTGTTTCCTTTTTCTGAATCCTGCATTAAGCTGAAGTGTTCCCTCTGCTTCAGGTACAACAGCTCCATTTTCAGAAAAGACCTTGGAAAACTTACTTGAAGCAGTGCTTTCAATCTTAGGAAATACTTTATGTGTTTCCATTTTAGATTCGTCAACAACATCATGGTTCCCTTCTTTGAACTGTGCAGATGACTCTGACACACAGAAAGAAAACAGTACAGAAAATGTTTAAACAATCATAAAGTATACAAAAAAGGATTTTCATTACAATAAATAGATATTTTCTTTTGCAGGGGTGGGAGGAACACAATGAAGCCAAATTGAAACTGATATTGCCATACTATGAAGTTAAGTATGTTGCAGGAAGATACAGAATAGAGGGAAGAGAATTACAAGGCAAATCATTGCAAAAGGAAAGGAATGTCAACAGAGAGAAGCATCTAAAAATTATTTTAAATTAGTATACTACTAAAAATATAATACTCAGCTAAGAAGTCTATATTATTCCTCTGCAGATTACAATGGTGAGCTCAGTTGATAAACTACTAAGAAAGAGTTGCATTATGATTCTTGTTGAACTTTTGTGTAATCTGTATTGTAATTAGTCCATGTGTCTCCCTGACATTATCAAGATTATCAGGATAATAAAATGAACATAATTAGGCAATATTTCACACATTATTGTGATTCTCAGATTGCCATATGTGTATCTAAATGCAACTAATCCCACCATGCATGCACAAAATCTTTGGCCCTCATAACAGAAAATTACATGACGGATTATGGTTCCATTGTAAATATCATCGAGTAAATGAATGGTTATGTCAACTAATGAGGTTAAAAAAAGGGTGGAGACTGGTGCATATGACCACACAACCATTCATGTTAGACAGACAGTAGTCCTTGCAATTCTATTATTTATTCAGATTGGTCAGGAGAAGAGAACATTTAAATAATACTCATAACATTAATATTTTATAAATAATGCCTTACCAGTGTCAGGGTTTGTTACTGGCAGCATCAGAGACAAATCAGCTAAAGTTTTCAAAGCATCAAAAGCAGAACCTTCATCTGCAAAGAAAGAGGGAGAAAGGGAGAGGTGAGTGATAACATTAACAAAAACATACTATAAGTTGGAATAACAGGAAAAATATTTGAACCCCAGGAAAGTGGTCGTCAGAGGAAAAGAGTACAAGACCAACCAATGTGAATTCCAAAGTTCAATTAAAATCTATAACCTATTATCATAAAAATAGTTTCAAGTTCTAACAAGCATACAACGTTTTAATGTTTAAGAGAATAAAAAGATAAAGGTTGCATCTCATGTAAACATCTAATTCAATTAGTCTATCTCGGATCCCATTTGAAAATCAAAACAAAATACATACAAGTTTCTTTTCCTGCTCAAACATCACCAAGTAGGCAAGTACAACAACTCTGTTCCACCAAAATTATGAAACTTTTAGCCAACCAAAAAGACCTAAGTAATACAAATCACTTCATGTTGAAACCTTCCAATAAAATTTCAGGCCTGTAAAGACTTCTTATGAATGTTAATATTTCAAGGACAAAAGAATTTAGCTTTCATTCCAAAAAAAGTGATATAAACAAATTGGAAGATGAAAACATGAAATAAAAAACTAAAAGATATAACAATAAAGCCAAAGAGCCATATGATAGTTTGAACATTGTTTTATATGGAACATGTGTGCTTTCATTTCTTAAGAACAGCATTGTATTCTGGAGAATGGGTACCTTTTTTCAATACGAAATACAGTATGCCCTGCCTAACGACAAAAACATCTAATACCAATCAAGTTGCTCCATTTTCAATCCTTTTATACCACACTTGTTTAGTATAAAATTAAGCTAATCCCATAGATTCAGTTAGAAACAGATAAGAATGTAAAGATATCATTTATAACAAAGACATCCAAATTAATGAGGAATTGGAATTAAAACAATTACCAAATACCTTTCTCTAACAGTAGCTTTTTACTTTTCGTCCTGGAACCCCTGTAAGAGGACCTTGCATTTTTTGCATCATCAAAATCATTGAAGTTGGATTTGATAAAATTTTTACCATCATCTGTCCCACTGGAGGCTTCCTTTATGTCATTCAAATGCTTGTTTAAATTCCCCTCAGGCTCTAAATTCTTCCCATATTGTTTTATTTTCTTTTCTTTATTCCGTCCTCTTCCAATAATTTCTCTACCACTCCGATGAATTGTTTTTCTAGAGTAATCTTCATTATTACCTTCGGTGCTTCCTAAACTCAACTCAGAACTACCATCATCCAACTCAGAACTGCAAAACTTGGCTCCAGCTTTTTCTGATTTTGAATGCTGAAAATAGTAACTACCAATACTTACTATTCATTACAAGAAAATAACAGAAAAAGACAACTGATGGTTTTATAGAAATAACTTATTACCTTCTTCCCACTTTTCAGAACTGGCGAAGGGAAAAAATTCTTGTCTGGTGATCCAGAATTTTTTGAAGAGCCACCTCTTTGGGAAGCCTCAGTCAATGCCAATGCAATCTTATGAGTAACATCATTAGTATCAACCATTTGTTTGGAACCCTGCCTTACAGACGAAAAAAACCTCTCCCCAATATCTTTACCAATAGAATAAGAAATAGGGACACGGGGAGTCCTTTTTCTAACAGCATGTGGCCTAATTCCTGAAATAAAAAAAATCACAAACAATTGATAGGTTTTGTTAAGCAAGAGAAAAATATCTCTTCGAAAGTTCATTATATACAAAACAAAATATAACATCTTTAAAGGCAAGCAGCCTAACATCGAGAGCAAGAGGAAAACTCATCCAAACCTTGTCCATCTTATTGTAACAAACAATGGTTGAAAACCCAAAAAAAAAAATGGAGGTACAAAAATTTGAAGCCAAGGTAATGTTCAAGTGTATTTTGATATATTAACCCACCAGAATGTCTCTTCTTCAACAATGACAGGCAACCATCACCTGATGCAACAGAATGTGACTGAGAATGATCTGAAAAGTGCCCATCTAATGCTTTATTGTCACTTAGATGCTTTCCCCGCAAACGCTTTTGAGACTTTTTAGATATTTCTGCATCATTGCTTTCTTTACCACTGTCACTTCCTCCCTGACAATTAAATTATTCATATTTTAATTTCTTATGAACAGTTGTCAAAAACTGGCCATGTTGTCTATTGCAATTTATACAAAATTTTTAACATAACCTAGCCAATGCTACCATATTAGTCCATCTTAGTCAATTGGTCAGAAGAACACTGTGCCAGGCAACCTAACTTATCCATTTATCCTTTTTCAGTTCGAGTAAACTAGAAAGGCCACAGCTTTCTATTACTCGTTGACAAGTATGTGGATGTACTTATTCTGACAGAAAAGAGACGCCTTAGATTTCAATTGTAACCAAGTGACGGTGCAGATTACGAAAATTCCAATCATAATGTACCCATATCATCACAGAATGGAAAAACTCTCATTGAAAAAGAAACGGTTCTTAAAACAATGTCAAAGACTACACTTCAAATAATACAGATTCTTCTCGTCAAACAACTTATGAAAAAGATTTGTAATGAGGTGGAACTTTAATATAACAGCTACCAGAGTAGCCACAGGAATGTTACAAAATCAGGAAAACCAACGTAAATATCAGTAAAACTTGGTCAAAACTTAAAAATAAATTCTTACCAGTACACTATAATGATCTGTCATCATTGCTATCAGTCCAACAACAGAAGCAGTACCCTCTGGGAGAGATAAATATGCCTAAAAATAGACCCAAACTTAGCATGTCTTACAAACAATATATCACACTGACTAAAATGTGCAATATTGAGAACCAATGACATAAAATAGAGAAACTTTATCAAAATTGTAACACAAGAAGTAGCTTTTTTTCTTTGGGGGGTTTGGAAACCAGAAATAACAAGCTGGGGGTATGCGTATTCAGTGCAATAATTAACACAAACTGGCCCACAAGATCAGGAAGAAATGAATCTTTTACTGATTGCTTGAATATCTAAAACAGACATTCGTTAAAAGATTAGACAGTTTTTAAGGAAGACGTCAAAATTCACTTGTTCAAACTATAAGTTATGGAGGTGAGAAATCTTGTTTTCCAGTTATATAGAAGATAAAAAACAACTTCATTAAGGGTATTTCAAAATACAGGAAATATTGAAAGAAATTAAAATGTACACCCTAAGTACATATCTCTCTATACATGAATGTTTAGTATGTGTTTTAGAATCTAAAATTTTTACTTCAATAGGGAATACATGGTGTATGCATTTTAGAAATATCAGTAAATTAATAAATAGGGAATACACGATGCTTGTAATGCATATACCCTGTTCATAGTATACAGTGCCTCTACCATTTCCACAGATCTATTACGTACTGCAAGAGCAACCTGTAAATAGGTAAAATGTCACTGAAAAGCACATGTTTAGTAATGACATTGCACTGGAAAATTGCAGTGCACAGAAAAGGTAGAATAACAAAATAAGACACAACCTTGATCCTTCAATTTCCAGTGGAATTTTAAGCAGTATTTACTACACATGTAGCCCATTATTAGAAAAAAGAACCTGACAGTGAGACTTGATCTTTAACCTTTATTCAATAAGAAGCACCTTATGAAACAATAACTAACCTTCTTCCAATCTTTCCCGTATTTGCGGTAAGCTTCGTAAAATTGCCCAAGCTCCTCCTTATTCCATTGTGGTCCTAACATGTCAGCCAATCTTCTCTTCTGCGTAAGATTGAAATTTGAAAAATAATTACAAGTTAAGAAATAAAATTCATAACACCTGATCATTTTAACCAAACTCTTAAAAAAACTTACTACCCAACTTTACATTGATAAAATGTAAAAAAGTCATGAATATATCATAATGACTTCTTGATAAGAGCACTGAGAGGCAAAACGTTAAAGAGCAAAGGGGAAATTTCTTCCTCTGTTTTAATTCAGTAAACGTATTAATGTTGAGAAAGAATTTCTTTTCAAAGAAGTAAAGAAACAAATTCACCTTCTGAATACCAGGACTCGCCTTCAGCCTATTTTTGCTAGCATTATCTGTAATTTTGTCTTTACTAGATGCAGTCTCACGAACACTGGAAAACCTCTTATTTACACTTCTAGATTTCCTAGAAGGAGCCATAACAGATTTCCTTGATAGTCTGAAAATTACCAGAAAGACAGGAGTAAGAAAAGCAAATACAACCTAATCAAGTAAATACACTGGAAGAGTTTAGGCACAAAAAAATTAATTGCATACTATCATGAGATGAAGAGAAGAGAGGAGCAAAGGGAATTCATAGAAAATAAGGTTCCATACTTGAGAATCCAAAGCTGGTCAGACAGAAATGTCACCTCCTTTCCCTGTACAGATAATGTTGATGTAGAATAACGGGTTCAAAACCCAGAAGATGCATCCTGATAATCAAAAGCAAATAGCCTGAGAACTTACAATGAAGAAAATAGAATGTTTTACAATGAGCTAGTGGTGGTAGGTATTTGCAAAAGAAAACAAATCATCTGTTTTGATTGAAGATATAATGCACAGGTTTACAGCTAAAAATAGGGCACCGTATGTCAGAACACCACGATCAGGTATGCTAGATTAGGTGGCGGCAGAGTGTACACAGTTGAGACAATAAAACTTGACACCGAATAAAGCAATGGTATATTGTTAGCAAAACAAGTTACCTTGGTCAGCGCATGGAGAACGAAATGAACATGGAAATACCAAGACTGGAAATAATACAAAGATTGAATGAAGAAAATATTGGAAAGGACATATTAAAGAGGAAAAAATTGATAAAAATAACAAGACAATCCTATCCTTTTACTAGAAACCAGACAGGCTAGTTAACAGCTACAAGGAAGTCCAACTGCTATTGCCCTCTATGGAGGCTGCATGCACCATGATGACCAACAAAGGCCAGCAAACCTTAGTCCCTATTGCACCAAACTATTTTCACTGACAGATTTTCTAAGTCCAAATCCTCAACTCCAAAAAGAAAAGAAGTCGCGAAACTCGGAGTCCTTAACAGCGCCACTGCAACCATTTGCCAAAACAGTCAGCAGAATGCTGAAACGTCTAGAAAGGAATGCATCCCACCCAAACTCTCTAATCTCAACCATCCCTCATTTTCAAAACACTTGGACGAATTCGTTTCACTATATTGTTCTCCGATTCAAATCCAATACACACAGCACGCAGACACAAAGCAATAACAACATAAAACGCACATCGAAGCTCGAATTTCACGTCAGCGACAAGAGAATCGAAAAGGAAGTATCAGCGAAACAATAAAAAGCAAAAAACAAAAATTAGAGCTCCCCACTGCAGTTCATCAGCTGAGAAAGAAAACAAACAGACAAGGAAAAACAAGCAAAGGCAGGTGCGAGGAAGCAGCAGAAATTAAAAATCAGAGCTCGAAACGAGGTGATTAAGTTAATTTATCCCTAAGACTCACCGAACCCCGCATTTGAGTTCAGAAAGGCGAAACCGAACACGGAATTGGAATATTCCAGTAAATCCGCGCTCTGATCTAGCGAGGCGCGATTGGAATTGGGAATCTGAGGAGCACGAAAAGCCCTCGCAAAGAGAGAGTGAGTGAAAGCATGTTCGAAATTAAAAGGAAGTGAAGAGAGTTGGAGAGAGAAGGAAGAAGAAGCTCACCGATCACAGAGAATTCGAATTGCAAATGGAAGCTGCAAGAGAGGGATCTAGTGCCACTGCACTGCTCGATGCACAAATTCGAAGAGAAGAGAATGGTGAAGAAACAACTCACCAGTTGTGATGGCGTCGTTGTTGGCGTAAACAAAACAGATGAATTCGGGGGTATAACCGCGAAACTTTAAAATAATAGTACCATTATTTTTTTTTTATTTTCTCCTCTTCTTATTTTCTTTTGTTTTCTCGTCTCTTTCAAATAACGCCCACCAATTTATTGCCAAATAAAATTTAAAATGAGAAACGCCAGTAATGCGAAACAGAGAACACCAACTTCAACTCTACTTCAAACTAGTAAAAAAAAATAACTATTAATTGAAATTTAAACTGTTTTTTATTTTCGGAAAAATATATTATATGACTCACCGTGATTTGTATTTAAAATCACAGTTTTCAATAACTATCTAAGAGATATTAATAGTGTGTTTAATGAGGTCGAAGCTATCTGTTTAATTGTTTGGTAAGACATTACAAACTAACTCGTACTTATCTTAAAGTTTCTAATTTATTGAGATAAAAAGAATATTTTAAATACTCATTTTTAATTATTGTATTAATTTTAATATTTTAAATATTTTATGTAATTCAAATTAGAAAAAAAATTAACATGGAAAATGGAAAGAAAGTTACACACAAGAAAAATTATATAAAAAAAAAAACTCAATGAAATAGTGATAATATTAAGAAATAAAAAAATTCTAAAAATTAATATTCATTATATCAATTACTTTAAGTAAAAATAATTATACAAATAACATACAAAATAAAAAAGCATAGACAACTTTTTAAAAATAAACAAAGACGTTAAAAAATTTAATAATTTAAAATAATTAAATTTTATGGCTACGTAATAATATATTTTTGTTTAGAAAATATTAATATTATTTACATATTAAAAATGTATAATCATGTCATTTTGTGGCTTTTACCTGTATTTAATAGTTTGAGTTATTTACACCAACCACTTAGAAATTAAATTTATGATTAACCTGACACTACAGTGCAGGTCACAAATGTGAGTTTTATATGCTATAACTTGTTTTATTTTAATTTGTGTGCTATAATTTTTGTATTATCTTAATTTGTTAGGATCTTCGACAACTTACAACTCATAATCTAATAAGTAGCTTATTAAAACTTACAAGCAGGAATTTATTAATTAATAATTAACTTATGCGAATATTTTCATAGTAGAACTATAACATAAAGTTTGAATTTACCTTTTTTTTAAGTTTCACTGTGGAATATATTTTTGAGATTTCATGTATAGTTTATTTGAATAATTTTTTTTTGGACATATATAAATTATTAATTTATCTATATTAACTTATTTGTCAAAATACTTTATAATAGTTATTATTATTATTTATTAAATTACATAAAATGATATTATTTTATTTTATTATTTTTAAAAATAAAAATATAGTTTTTTATAAGTGATTATTTTGATATTGGGAGTAATTCGTATATATTTTTTATACTCTCTTTATTTTTTACACAGATCATTAATTTAAAAATATTAATAAGATGATGACTCAAAATTTTTATATTCTAAATTCTAATCCTTTTTTAACATTACACAATCTAATCTACTCAAATGTCATAATTAAACTAAACTGAAATTTCTAAATTTATTATATCTTTCATTTTTTTTTTCTTTCACAAGGTTTTACAAGACGTAAATCAATGATATAATACTTACATTTTAAGCAAAAGTTATTTTTAATGCAAAGAGTATATTCTTTTATTTTTAGGATATAAGATCTTAAATTTATTATCATATCACCATACTTTTAATACAAAGAGTTTGTAGAATTCAAATTTTAAAACTTGAAAAATGAATATAACTCATGCAATATAGATATTTTCATTTATGATAAGTTTATCATTTACTAAGTATTTTGTAAACTATTTTTGCGAAACAAATGTTATATCTGTGTCATGTTTATAATTATTTTTAAAAGATAAATCACTTTTAAACTTCCAAAAAGAGGGCATCAAACATTGTTACTAAACGAAACAATTATCTAAATAACCTTTTACTACAAGACACAAAAAAAAGGTACCCATACTAAGTTCTAGGCTAAATTATTGAAATAGTCATTTATTTGTTAAAAGTTTAATTTAATCTTTTTATGTTTCGAAAAGGAGTAAAAACATTCTTCTGTCAGTTTGCTACATAGAATGCGATATAAATAACTTTTTTTACATTAATGAAGTTAAAAAAAAGTTGTCTTTGCGAAGTTTTAAGCGGAATTATTAAACTGGTCTTTTAAGTCAGTTTGTTTACGAAGTCTGATTTAGTTTATTATATTTTTAAATGACATTAAAAGGATCTCTCCTTTAGTTTAAAATTAATTTCATCGTTTAAACACATTCACGGTTTAAATAGCATTTTGTGGCAATTTTTTACTGCACCTTGGATCAACTCTGGAACCCTTCATGTGGAGATCAATGTCTCTCCTTTTGATATGCCAAACATTTGATATTGATATGTTTATATACATATCTTTCCAGTTTCTTCTTTCTGCGCTTTATGTTTATATCTTTCCAATTGATTTTAAAACAGACTTGCAACACTGCAAAAACTTGAAGCACTAATCTCAACCAAAGAATATAAATACCCTTCTAGTTTAGTCTTTAGTCAATCCACCCAGAAAGTATGTATAACAAATAAAAACAGCTAGGCAGAAAACATCATATCTGTTTATTGAAGAGTAGGTGTTTTATCTCATTTTTGGCAGAAAATACCTCTTAAGAATCAGCTTATTTCACTCCAAGAAAACAAAAAACAAACAAAAGACAAGCCAAAATCTTTAACAACTCCACACTAAACAGTCATTCCAGGAAGGGTGAATAGAAGAGTGTGAGATAAGCAGCAGTACTTAAATAATTCACACAAAGAAGCCTGTTTGACAGGTGAGAATAACAGCATAGACAGAATTTGACAATGAGTAGCAATTTATATACACAAACAAACATCAGAACTTCAGAATGTCATTCAGGTTACTTGATCATCTTTCAAGTCAACCATTATTTGCCTCTATTTTTCCCATGTGAAATATTCACACGAAATCTGTTTCCTGGTTTTATGAAGCTGTATTGTTCGTCTTAAAACGATGGATACAGACAAGCCAACCAATTTCACAAATCTTCCTTGGTTGAGGCTTAAATTGGCAGTCATTTCAATCTCCCTCAAACAAATTTCGAGAGTCCAACATTTTCTTTCATTTTTTTTATTTTAGTCCACAATGTGCTAAGGAGCATGGTAATTAATTCAACTAAATCACCTGTCTATGCAATCAGAACATACTAAGAAAATGGCAGACTAAACATAATTCATAGCCACAAATATCTTTCATCAAAAGGCCAATAAGCCAATACTACAACCGAACATTCTTCTGCTTCATTCATTCATACTTTCGTCATACATCTTCAACAAATCAGAAGAATGCTTCTCAAAACAACAGACAAACTTCATTAGAAACATATTCTCCGTCATGATAAAAGGCGTGCCATTGCTGGCACCCTTTTTCCTCAAACCTTCCTTGGCAAGAAACCTAAGAACCAAAGACCTAGGAACAATCCTCTTAGGGAGACTGAACTGAAAAATAACAGGATACTTGAAAAGGTCCAGAGCGCTATACCCTAACACCTCAACCCAAAAGCTGAAGACGGCATCAATCTTCTCACGGGACGTCAACATGCAATAAGGGTGCTTCTTAAAAGCCACACGCACATGCTCCTCCGACCACCCCCACTTCTTAAAAGCCTCAACTTTGTCGTCCCACTTGGCTTTATTCACAGTCCTTTTGGCGAGCAACGCCACCGCGAAAGTGGTGGTGGAAGTTTCAAACCCCATTTCCTTCAATTCACAAACAGTTTGGGAGAGGTTCGAGGTGCAGAGGATAGTGGGCCACGCGGTCAACAGCATGGCGATGGTGGAACGTTTGACGTCGTTATCGAGGAGAAATTGGACGCTGGAAGATACGCGACTGTCAGCAATGAAGGAGAGATTGCGCTTGAGACAGGCGAGGATTTGCTTGTCGGAATCCACTAAACTTCTGATCAAGAGGTAGGTGGGGACGATGTGGTTGTTGAGGCTGCGGAGCAGGAAGCGGGGGCCGGTGGTGACCATGTGGGCTATGTCGGCGGAGGAGGCGCCTTTGGAGCGGAGGAAGAGGAACTTGGGGAGGAGGACCTTGTCGGGGTCGCAGAGGAGGATGCGGGTTTCCTTTTGGACGATGGAGCGGACTTGGGAGACGGAGAAGCCATGCGCGGAGAAGAAGGCGAGGATGGAGTCGGGTTTCTGGGGACTGTCGAAGCGGAGGTTGCGGGAGGCGGAGATGGCGGATTCCGGGGAGAAGCCGCAGTTGGAGACGAGGTAGGAGACAACGAAGGAGTCGGCGGCGGGGAGCGTGGCGAATTTGAAATTGAAGCAGACGGAGAAGGGTGGATTCCGATTGAGAAGTGAATGATGATGGTGAAGGATTCTTAGGGTTGAGAATGTGAACTTCTTCATTTCGACAAAGAGAAGGGCTCTGTGAGTGTGGGGATTGGCCCGTGATGCGGCGGAGGGAGAAGTAGTACTCAATGGCCAAGCCCAACGGGAAAATTAGGGACGGTGGAAGGAGGGAATATAGATATGCTTCAACAGTTTCTTTCACTGTAATTTTAAGAAGAGAAAAATGCATAAAATAATATTTTTTTAAAATAAAAAGGTACAATTATAAATAAATTAATTATAAATCTATTTATTTTTAAAAAGTAACTGCCACGAAATTGGCTGTTTATTCCTTTTTTTATATAACTACATTTTTTTTTCTCTTTTTCTAATAGTGATAAGAAGGCACTGGGAATGAAAGAAAATGAATAATAGGCTTTGATTTAAGTCTCGTGTTTGGATTGACCCTGTCATTTGGACTTCAAACCCAATAGTATTATAGCAACTGCTTCGTGCAGTCCATCGATTACTTCTTGCACTCTATTAATGAGAGTAAAGAATAAAAGTGTCCATCCAAGTTTATTTAAAAGAAATTAAAGTTTAGGGCAGTCGTTCGGTTCATCGGAGGTGTTGTGATTCATTGACGAAGGTAGTGCAACATTATGATGTTGGTGGTTAGTTCCCGATCCCATCTTGTTTGAACATATTCTTTGTCATGGGAGTATAGCACGATTTGGCAGTAAGAATTTCACGCTGAGCTAAAATATCTAGAGCATACTTACATGTATTTTCATCTTGTCATTTCCAGTAAGAAAAAATTTAATTGGTCAAAGATCTTTAAATTTAAATTTCTTATTTAAAAGAATTTTAATTTTTCTCTTGAGTAAAAATTATATCATCGACATAAACCAATAAAACTATGAATGAAGAAGCAGTTTTCTTCATGAAAAGAGAGTGATCAAACAGAGATTGAACAAAATCAATATTACTTAGAGAACTGGTTAGCTTGACATATCATTGATAACTAATTTGTTTTAAACCATACACAGACTTGATGAGAGTTGACATACTTGATTGGGCTACTCAACGTGTAACCCTTGAGACAAAGTCATATATACTTCTTCGTTCAAGTCATCATGCAAAAACGCATTATTTACATCAAGTTGATCGAGATACCAGTTTTTGGCAATAGTTACGACAATGAACAAGCGTACGATAGTCATCTTGGCAAGCGGTGAGTAAGTATCATGGTAGTTGATCCCTTATATTTGTGTATATTCCTTAGCAACAGGATGTGCCTTATGACTTTCAATGTCTCCATTTGCATTAAATTTCAGTTTATACACCCATTTTGTAGCCTATATGTGTCTTCCTTAAAAGGAAGATTAATAATAGACCAAGTTTCACTAGCTTTGAGAGCATCAATCTCGACTTTCATGACATTTCTCCATTCTGGTATTTGAAGTGCTTCTTCATATGATCACAGATCAATGTGTGATGAAATGGAAGTGATTAGTCGTAGTTGTTTTTGAGTCATAGAATTATAGAAAAACACATAACTTATAGGAATATTGTCGGGTTAATTTGTATATATTTGGAAATATGATGATGATAATCCTTCAAGTAGTTAGGGACTTCTCGCAATATGGTGGATCTCCTAAAATCACCATCTTTATGAATGTGTTCTTCCAACTGCATGTTCTCATTAACATATTCACAAGTAGTTTCATGTGATAAATGGAAGATGCATTTTCTAGATGCATGTTCTCGTTAACACTATCAAGTTGTTCATCTTTATTGTCTAGTTGAATGAAAGTTTCTTCATCAAAAATAACATCTCTGGAAATAAAAATTTCCCTAGTTTTGATATCTAAAACAATGCACCCCTTAATCCCAGTTTTAAAGCTAAGGAAGATGCATTTTCTACTCCTAGAGTCAAACTTGTTTCTGTTATGGTAGAAGCAAAACATAGGCAACCAAAAACCTTGAAGACAAATATGTCAGGTTTTCATTTATAGAGCAGTTTGTAAATAACCTTGAATTGTATTGCAGTAGAAGGAAGTTAATTAATTATAAACACAACATGACAGATAACACAATACCAGAATTGTTTGGGCATATTTGAATGAAACATGATGTTCCTAGATTCCTCTCCACCACACAATTTTGCTGAGGTGTTTCAATACAAGAAGTTTGATATATTATGCCAAAACTATCACAAAAGGTCTTATAATCAAATTCAGATCTATTGTCAGTTCTTATAACTTTGATGCATTTGTCGAATTGAGTTTGCATATAAGTAATAAAACTATTAAGAGGAGGTATGGTTTCACTTTTGTTTGTCATAGGAATATCCGAGTGTGCCTAGAAAAATCGTCTATAATGGTAAGACAATACCTATGACCATGCACAGAAGCAACACCAAAGGGACCCGATATATCTATATGCATAAGATAAAACACATCGTGGGTAACAGATTCACTATTAGGAAAACTTAATCTATGTTGTTTAGCATAATAACAATAATCACAAATATTCTTTTCATTGTATTGAATGTCAATGTTTTTTAACATATATGGTTTAAAATCTTGTTAGAAGGATAACCCAATATGAAGTGTCAAACATTTATATCACAATTTTTGAAACTTGACATGTTAATAACAAGATATTGATCCCTTTCTTCAACAATGCGGTAAATCCATCAACAGGATTAGCAAGCCCAATCATTTTCAAGGTACGAAGATCCTGTATTTGACATTTGGCATGAGAAAACAAACATTGATAATTCAAGTGATTGACAAGTTCTTTGGTTAGACGAAGAGTTTCTGCATAATTAGTATAAACATATGTGTCATTCCGTAAACCAAATCTTCAGAGGTTTAATTTTACGAAAACTAATAAATGTATCTTTTGGTTTAATTTTACGAAAATTGATAAATGTAATTTTTAAGCATGTAACAATGATTCGTAGCCCCCATGTCATAAATCTATAAAGAATTACCTTTTTCCTTTTGTATGGATTTGCTTTCACCTATAATGTTGATCTATCCATTATTGTTTTATGAATTGTGTAAAATTTTCAGCAATTGTTGAACTTGTTTAGAAGTCAATGATTGTATAACCTATTTGCTTTCTGCATTATTTGTTTGTTCTTCTTCTAGATTCCTTGAAGAATTATGTTGAGTCTCCATTTGATTCACACTATTTTATATGTCTATTTCATCTAAGATGGAAAATTGTGCTTGGAATAACACTCATTTACATTGTGGTTCATCTTATGACAATAGCTGTATTGGTTCTCGTAGTTCCTTGATCGTCCTTTTCCTTGCATTCTCCATCTATTATTTTGATTGTTTTCCACCATGATTGCCTTTAAACTTCCATTCCTGGTTACTTACATTATTAACAAAAGGCTTAGATTCAACCAATTCAGGCTTAGATTCAACCAATTCTCCTCCAATAAACTGACGTTCTTACTGTTATACGAGAGAAAAAATACCATTAATATTAGATAGGGGTTCCATGAGCAATATTTGTGTTGACATTCCTATAAAGACCCTTCAAAAAAGACATCACATGTTCAGAATCTCTTTAATTGACAATGATTCTGATAAGATTGCAACCTCATCTAATTTCACAA
>Ga0099825_1000397_pt1 | contig 44587 bp, 19 predicted proteins | sample SiratroredBW_FD_76838 | JGI IMG/M metagenome (GOLD analysis project Ga0099825, IMG submission 76838) | Root nodule microbial communities of legume samples collected from California, USA - Siratro red BW | ecosystem: Host-associated > Plants > Roots > Nodule | place: USA: California | collected...
ATTAATTTTTTTTTTTCAATTTTTTGTAGTTTTTAAAGAATTAGATAAAAAAACTTAAAAAAAATTGAAAAAAAAAAAACAAGTTTAATGGACAAAGGAAATTAAAAAAAAAAAAAAAAAAGCAACATCAAAGGTTGGAACTGTTTAGTGTTTTTTAATTTTCCCACTTTTCCAAATTATTGCTTCTAACAACTCAATGGTACTTGGAAATTAATATGACGATTATTAAACCAGTTATAATATGATTGGACTTAAAATAAATGTGATATTTTATGTTTTCTTTTGTTTAGGATTACTAATATTTTAATTACTTTAGTTTCATCAAGTGTGTAAAATTTAATCATTTACAAAAAAATTAAATATTGTTTATAAAATCATTATCACAAAAATAAACAATTTTATCTCTTGTGACAAACAATGCTTGAATTGTAACATAAAAAAATACTTATACTCTTAATAATTTTACTTTTTTTAAAATATTATGTTAGGTATTTGATTATTTAGTGTTAAATGAGATATCAATTATATAAGTTATTTAATGACTATACACATTCCATTATTTAAGCCTTTATCTATAAATTTGAAATAATTTCTTACCTGTTTATGGTTTCTCCTTATATAATATAGGAAAATATATAGGCAACTTAAGTAAACCTTATCATCACACACAAGTTTTAAAAGTTGAACCGTGACAAACATTTGTTACTTTTTGTTTTCGAAATTTTATACATTAAAATTATATAAACATGTATGTCAGACTAAACTGAAAGTCTAATTTATATAATGGATAATTTTGAACTAAAATTTGATTAGTGTAACTTGTTCACGTTGACTAGAGGTGTCAACAACAATATATTATTGAACTGAATCCGATTCAATTTAATTTTTAAGTGTCCGTGAGAGTCAACATATCAAACATACAATTTTCAAAAAATATATGTTAATAAATTTTTCATTGGTTGAAATAAATATACCATGTTACTTCAAAACAAAATAATGTCTTTTCTGTAACACTTTGGATGTAAATAGTGACAGAAAATCTAATCTATATACAATTTTCGAAATGTATACGGATAGATTTTACATTAGTTGAAATAAAATTACCATATTATTACAAAACAAAATGATGTCATATTTGGAAGAAGTTTGATATATACAGGAAAATCGATATCTTTGATTATAATAGAGTTACTGTAGATAAACCATTTATTTAGGAGTTAAATAAATATTTATTAAGTGTTGTCATTTATTTTTAATTGTATTAATTAATAAAACATTACTAGATAAACAATTTATTTAGGAGATCAAATAAATATTTATTAAATATTGTCATTCCTTTTTATTTCTGTTAATACAAATAATGTTGTTACCGTAGATAAACAATTTATTTACGAGATTAAATAAATATATATTAAATATTGTGATTCCTAGCTCATTATTTTGTTATAATAGATAATTTTGTAAAAATGGTTACTTGCCACCTTTACCTTTAACTAAAAAAGGTGATGCTTGTTCTATTTCAGTAGATTGAGTAGAAAAGAACAGAGAGGGATGTGGTTGACAATCTTTAACACACTTTGAATTTATAGAAATAAGGTTATTTTCGATGTTGGTCAGGTGGATGAGGTAAAGACTTTTGCAGTGACACAATTGCATGCTTGGTATTGGGCAAAATTTAGTGGACTGAAGTTACGAGAAACTTTTGCAGAATGGTGTATGCATCCTGTAGATTGCTCAAGAGATATCAAATAGATAGAGGTTGATATAGTAGTTATCGTCGGATAGGGATAGGAAGGAGCGGAAATCTAGGTGGAATGCAGGTTTTTTATTTTTTTTGCATGTCATTACTCCATAAATGTTCTAATCGAAGGAGCTGGTACGAGAGTATGAAGGCTTGGATTGTAGCAACAGTGACAACGTATTGCTATACTTCAGACAGGATGTAATACAAATTGTTGACCTTTATCCTTGTTTCTACTTGTTTACCTAGGCAAGTTTTGAATTATTGTTGTGTTGTAATTGCTCATACGCTTTCCATTTATGATTGTTTGAAATTTAGTGTTAGAAGACTCCAGTATGAGAACTGTCACCTCCTTTATTTCTTGATTATAATAAAGTTGGAACACCCCTTAAGTACTCTCATTAATTCTATTTTTTGTTGTTAAAAAAATTATAATCAATATAACAAAGGTCATCGTCCTATTTTATACATATATTCATAACAAGTTCAACCTTAATAAAACAACATAAATGGTAAAAGAAAGTCTACAAAGCTTTTCAAATGCAAGTAATTATAAAATATAAAATCAATAATTATAAACCCAAAACTAGATATAAAGTATGAATAACTGATAAGTACATCTGTCAACAAGCAAAAATGGACAAGAAGGCTAGGTGAATCACGAAAAATATGATAAAAAAAAAGAAAAATTTTCTCATAAAATAATTATTTGTTTATTTTTCTTTAATATTTGACGTACTCATAGACTTTAGGATTTTTTTTGATTTTTTTTAAATTTTAATTGTAGTTTAAGTTTTAAATTAGATTTCAATTGATAAATCAACCGAAGTCGGTGAAAGTAAAGGAATTCTCCATCACAGAGAGGTGAAATTAAAGAAAGCATAAAAACATGGTGCCTTGGTAATTAGGCAAAAGAGTGGAGCTTTCTAAACTCCTTATTTTGAATTTTTCTCTTAAATTTAATTTGAATTAGGCGAATTCTTTCGTTACATATAGTGAACTTGCGTGATAATTTTTTTTTTATCTCTTGAAAGAATCGTTCTCTTTCTTTTAAATATGATCCTAAAATTCTTAAGAAATTAAGTAGTAATTCTTTACTTTTATTTATCTTGAGTTGAACTAAATTAATATATTTTTTATTTTATTTTACTCATTTTTTAATTAATATAAAGAATAAAATTAATTGAAAATACATAAGGGATATTTTAATCTTTTTACACAAAATAATGTCTCAAAATTGAGTGTGTTGAATCAAGAAATCCACACATGTCCTACATAAAACAATATTATATAGTTTACATATATAATTCTAGATGTCAAAACCAAAGTTCACTATCTTTTGGGTATCTGTGGCATGACCATAAAAACTATCGGTATGTGATTATCAAAATTTGTTGTATACCATCTTCTCATCTTGACAAAATAAGCAATTGTAGGTTCTAGAATATGGTATTCTATATGTTTATCTTTGCTTACCATGGCGTCCATGTTTCTTACTAGTAGTTTAGATTAATTTGCTCTTGACATTTGATACTTGAACGTTGGAACTATAGATTGTGGCTATTATTGTTTGCAAAATTGACCACCCTTCAGTTTTATGAAATGCTTTGCCTTTTAACAAGTATTGTGCTAGTACAAATAGTTTAAATGTTGTATTATGTTAAATGACTACATTTGAGTTGTTATCATTACTTACACTTTTAAGAATCCTGTCACAACATAAGGTAACTGGAGAGACCACTATTTATATTAATGTTTAACAAGAGTTTTTGTTCAACAACTTTTCTTAAGTTCATGTTGTGTGAACATATGTCTCATGTAATTATCATCAAACTCTCTATGCATCAATGATTTCATGTCTTATCTTTCTTGATTTCATGCCTTATCTTCCTTATCCATTTCAATTTTCACCACCTATTAAACTTGTTTATTGCTAGTCATCCCTCAAAAACTCCAATACTTCATTATGTATGCATTTCATTTATTCTTTAGATATTGTATCGGACATTGATACCATTATGCATATGAGAACATTACTCCTATCATTTTGTTTTTAATCCAAGACCAAGCTTCTAATTGTGTTCAACGCCATATCTCTTCTACATCTATCTTTTCTTGCCTCCCATAGAAGTTGTACTTAGAAATATCTTCATATCATTTAACATATTTATCTTTATGTTTTGTTAAATACTCTATATAGTGCTTTTCTTTTCTTTGAGTATGATTAAAACTTCATATACTTATTGAATGTTTTTTCTTTTGATGTTACACTATTAGTTATAAAATTAATAATTGGAAAATATATATTGTTATAGTAAAAAAGGCATATACATACATAATTATCAATATAAATAAAATATGTTAATTATATATAACTTTTATATAGAATTTCATTCATCTAAAGTAAGAAAAGTATATAGATCTTAAAAGATAAAGAATAAAATAAGTATCAATTAGAAATAATTAACTAAAATTTTATTTAATTTCACTTTATTTTAAAGACAGTATTTATAATAATAAATAATTTGTATTACAATAAGACTGGTATTTAATAAAGTAATTACGATGAATAATAGTTTGAGATTCTAACTCATTTAACAACTAAATAGAAAACTTTTCAATAAATAATTTATTATCAAAATTTATTTTAATAAAATTGTTAAACATATCGTGTGTGTATATATATAGTCCCACAAGAGAAACTTTGATTTTAATTATAAAGTTTTTGTTATAAATTTGTACCTACACATCTGCATAAAAAAAAAAAAAAAAAAAAAAAAAAGAGAAAAAAAAAAGAAAGGTAAAAAAGAAAGAAAAAAAAAAACAAAAAAAAAAATATTTTTTTTATAAATAAAATTTTTTTAAAAAATAATTAAAAAACAAAAATAAAAAGAAAAAAAAAAAAAAAAAAACTTAGAGAAATCCAATAGAAAGTTAAGAAAGAATGGTAAGAGATGACGTGTATAAGGTAAGGGTAGCTAGGAAGGTAGTGGAATGAATCCAACACGTTTTAACACAAACAGGATCTGAGGAGTGCCTTTCTTGCCAACTTAGACTTTGTTCTCACATGCTTCTGTCCTTCCCAACCAGCATAAACTGACATCCTCTTTCAATTCCAAACCTTCAACCAAAAACTTTCCACATCAAATCTTTCAACAAGAGAGCCAAAAGGGTACAAATTATACACCAAAAAGCTTCCACCTTCCAAGTACTCTCATCTTTCACTTCTCCATCATCTAACGTATTCTCCATTGCATACACATTAACACACTCTTCCTTGAAACTCCATGTCTTCAGACTCAACACACCTCCGACTTCCTCCACAACTCCAAGATTCAAGCCTAGGAGGATCAGATGCAATGATCTTGAGGGTGGTTGTTGCAAAAGAGGCAAGTGTTCAAGAGTTGGAAGAGTGCAAAACTCCAACTTCATCCAGTAACAAGATTCCCATCATTCAAAAATGCCCACCTGCCCCAAGAAAGAAAAGAAGACTACAACAAAGGGTACCCTTTTCTTCAAGCACCAAAAGATCATCATCAAATGGGTTGAGCTTTGTAGTGAGGCATGATGAAGAGGTAGAGTCTTTCTTCCAATCAATGTTTGAGCTTGCTAGAGTTAACAAGAGATGTAGGAGTGTATGAAGCTTAGTTCTTAGCCAATAATTGTGGGTGAATATCCTCACATGAGTTATTTATAATCATCTCCAACTTTATTGGAGTTTTAGCACTTCTCTATATTTGCTTTTCAATAGTGGAGAATTCAACCATCAAGTTAACTCAACCAAGAATTTTCTATCATCAAGCTAACTCCATTGTATGTTCATGGCAATGTCTCATGTCCAAATTTCACGTGACGTATACCATATGCAAGTTTTGTGTTTATTTGTTTTTTTTAACGGATGTTACACAAACGAGGGTTTAAAATATTACAATATTGGCAATTATACAATGACCTATCATGTCACATAAAAGAATTCTCTTTCATGTTCCCATAAACAATATGTTGTGGGGGAAGCAGTAACTGCATTATCTGATACTTCTTCTTTCAGAGTTACAGTAGTCTCTGCTTCCTACAGATAAAATACGAGACAACCCCACTAAAAGGAGAAACTATTATGTCATCATGATCACAGTTAATTCACAAGAAAAAGAGACATTTAGTGGAGTTTTGTTATTTTTTTTATGTAAAAATAAAAATTGATCAGGTTCATAAACACGTGAGATTTGAGACTATGTAATGACTAATTAGAGTAACAGCTTGTTCAAAAGATGAATTTCGGATGTTTGTGCTTTTTGCTCCAAGTTACTTGCAACAACAAAAGAAAACTTTACAACTTCGCATAAAAAATAGCACAAGGAAAGTATAGAAATTAACTAGAAGCAATAGAACGAATTGGGAGCAAAATAAGAATTAAAAAATGCAATAGAGGTAAAAGTTTTAAATGGATATCATAGTCCTCATTCAGAATAATTGTGCTCTAAATACTAAATGTAAAATAGCAATAGTGAGACTAAGATGTAGCAATATTTTTACAGTATGATTTATTTTGAAAATGTTGGTGAATACAAATGGAATTAATGAAAAGATTAGTGTTAGGAGATATTGGGTTTGGATTGGATAGAAAAGTAAAAAAGAAGGGAACAAAGGAATTGAACTAGAGAGGGGAGGACAGAGAAACCTGCTCCACAATAGATTAACTTTATTTGCCCAAAAGCTATCCATGGGGACCAAGACACACCCACGAGCACCACGAGAAGAAAACTTGTACTTACATAATTTATAACCATACATGTGTGTCCTTCGTAATGGACCTTTATAATTCAACAATACACCAACTGCTTCTTACACCCCTTGTTTCCTTCAACCACCTTTATAGGATGTTGGAAATGTTTAAAATATTATTGTATAATTTAGAAATATATTTTAAATTATGTAATTTGAAATTAACTTTTAGATTTCTATACTATATATTCATAATACATTTCTAAATTATCTAATATGAAAATGAATCATAGATTAAGTACTCTGTAATATATTTTTCGATTTTTAATATACGTAATTCAAATTATCTTTAGATTATATAATCTAGAATGTATTTTTAGAATTAAAAAATATATTTTTAATAAGTTGAAATATATTTTTAAATTCTGAATTAAACAATTTAAAATAAAGTTTTAAATTATATAATCCGTAATATTTTTAACTCATGGATAATTTGAACATTTTCAAAACTTATGGAAGTATAGAAAGAAAGTATAGAGGTGGTAAAAGGAATATCCCAACTCCACCCTTCTGGCCTTTTTAAGTGGCCTGCTATTATGGGTTACTCATTTCCAAAACTTGTTTTTTAAAGACCAACAAGTTTGATGTGTAAATTGGACACAAAACAGCGGATCAGGCTTGATCTACAAAACTAGTTAAATGACGGCAGATGAAAAACTCTAACCTAATTTTATATTTTTAAATTAAATTATTGATATATATTATCATATTATTAAAGTAAAGTTATCAACATAATTTTTCACTAAAGAATCAGTAGTTGGTGATGTACTCACTTTCAAACCATTTCAATTTGATTCGATTTGATTTTGAACTTTCTTTATGTTTTGAACACCCTGTTTACTTTTGCTATTAGTGTTGCCAATGATATAGATATAGAAAAATAAATTATATAACTGGTACATTTTGCCATCGACATGTTTGAGTTTTCATTTGGGTATTTGGGGTGATGCTCTGCTTCTTTCTAGATATTAGTGTATAATTAATTTACAGTCTTGGGTATGAAATACAAATAATTTGCAGATATTGATGAAAATATCAAGCCTTCTAATTTGAAAGTGATAGATAATTATTACACTGTTCATGTGTGTTACTTTATATATTTTTGTAGATATTATATAGAAATAATAATAAGAATGAAAATAAATAACACCTCCAATTCCAGCCTAGTTACCACAAGAGATGTAGTTGAAGATAGCCTTATCCATCCCACCGAATGCATGAGAAACTAAGGAGCTCTGCCCTTTATTAATTAAAAGGATTTTAAAAATTTGTGCAAGTATATATTAATCAAGAAGTTCCACTTGCAGTAATCTTTTTAGAGACTTGGAATCAGCATAGACATATTTTAACAAATATAGAATTCTTGAATCATGCTCATTGCCTTATTCTTCTCTTAAACCCCACAGCAGGGTTCATTTCCTGAATCAATTTTAAAGGATGGTTCTTGAAAAATGGATACATGACCAAGTTCTTCTAAAATGGATACATTCTTCTTTTCTTAGTAATACTAAAAAAAAAAATAACTTTTCATAGGTAAAATAGTAAAGTACTATGAATCACAGTGGGAGACACATCCTCTGAACTCTTAGGAACTTGCCATTCACTTTTAAACACACGTATTTACTTGGTTCCTAGGCATATGACACTTGGTGTCCACACGTCAAGCTCTAGAACCCTCCTTCAGGGATGGCTAATTCTTCTCTATTAACATACTCATCCTCATCCATTAGTAACTTACTCATTTCGATTCTAAAAAAGCTTCAAGAGTAAGGGAAGAAGTTGTTATAATGGCTCCAAAACGTGCTGAGAAGTTGGTGGTGAGATCCACCAAGAAAGTGGTGGAATCAAGTGTGCAAGTATCGGTTGTAAGCAGCGGCAGCAAGAAAAGACAAACCCGGGGAAACAAAGATAATAATATTCGAACAGAAGAAGCAGTAGGTGGCGAAAAGCATGTGATGGTCATTCCCATTCAAGAAGGGAATCCTCAAGCTCAAAAAGCTTGGTCTACCTCAGCCATGACTGATGAAAACAAAGGTGAGCAAGAGAACACTGCTGAAGATGATGGAGTCCAAAAACAAGAGAATGAGGAAGTTAAGGAGGAGCAAAAGGCAATGTCCCCAAAAGGGTCTAATGGTAGAGAGAAAAAAGTGGGGAAGAAGAAGGGGAAGAGAAGTGCAGAAGGGTATCAGAGGTATGTGTATAGGGTGTTGAAGCAGGTGCACCCTGAGATGGGAATCTCTTCCAAATGCATGACTATTCTGAACAACTTGATGAATGACATGTTTGAGAGGCTGGCTGGTGAGGCTGCTAGGCTGAAGGACTACACTGGACACATGACATTGTCTTCAAGGGAGATTCAGGGAGCAGTGAAGCTGGTTTTGCCAGGAGAACTTGGGAAGCATGCCATTGCTGAAGGTGTCAAAGCTGTGAGCAACTTCACCTCCTATGGTGCCTCATGAATGATCATCTAAGACAATATTTCTATGTTTAATATATAAATATGTACTTGATTAGGTATAAGGTGACTAGGTTAGTTTTTTTTTTTATCAGTTTAAGGTGACTAGGTATGTAGTATTGTGTTGTTGACTAGAGATGTCTTTTGTGTTTTGTAATTTGGAGAAGCCACAACAAATGGAATGGTTGCTTGCTTCTTCTCGTAGGGTCAGAAATGTAGATCACTGACTGTTATTTGTGACCTTGTTTATGTGTAATGCAATTAGTAGCTACTTCCAATTTCATGGATTTTTCTGGGGGTTGAGGGAAGTTTGGTTTCATATTTCACAGTGTTCTACTCGGTGGATCGGTGGAGGATATTATTGTATTTTAACACCTTTTATATAACTTAATATTTAAGAAAGACAGGAAGAAATACGGGAACACTTGCAATAAAACAAAAGAAAATGATAAATAAAGTACATCTGTTTTTGTCCCATGTTGTTTCTGAGGAACAGGGTGGGAACATTATACACAAACCTGCTGATCAAAAAAGAAAAAGGACAGTTATACACAAACCTATTGTTTGCTCAGTTAATTTAATCTTTGCTCATCTTCCAAGTTCTAATATAGAAATAACCTTTTCATAGATATTTTATATCACTAATGTGTTTTGTGCTTCTTGTTTCTGTTGGGAGGGGAAAATAACGGGGACAATGAGAACTAAGACACTAAGGGAACAAATGAGAACTAAGACACTAAGGAAATCACAAGGGAATAAATGAGAATTAAAATACTAAGGAAATCACACTATCTCAATCTAAAAACTTTTTGTAAGATTGTGGGTTTTTTTTATATGTTATTTAATTATATTTGTGAGTTTGTGAGTTTTTTTATATGTTATTTAACTATATTTTTGTGGGTTTTTTTATATATTATTCAATAATTTTATTTCTGTGGGTTTTTTTATATGTTATTCAATAATTTCATTTCTATTTAATATAAGACTTAAATTACTACTTAAATATCTAATAATCTTTCACAATCTTCCTTATCTCATTTGTATCTAATATCTATCTAATATAAGATTTAGACTCATATTTAAATATCTAATAATTTCACACTTAAATATCCAATAATCTCTCTTTTTTAAATATCTAATAATCTCACACTTAAATATCCAATAATCTCCTTTTTTAAAGTGAAAGTCTCTATTTCTTCCTCTTAAAATAAGGGAGAGTCTCCAATTTTTTCTTCTTAAATGAGAGTTTCTATTTCTAATTTCTATTCAATATGAGAGTTAAACTCACACTTAAATACTTAACAATCTTTTTTTTAAATAAAAATCTTTTTTACATTGATACTTAAATACTTAAGAATCTTTTCTTTAAATAAAAATCTTTTTTACATTGATACCGTGAAGTTTAATATCAATTGTTGAGAATACTTATAAGGGTTTTACTGGTTTCATTTGTTGGAAAATACCTAACTAACAGGGGATTTTAATAATTAATAGTACATTCTTTTGAAGCCCTTTTTTTTAAAAAATAATATATCCTTAGTAGCTGATAAATGGTATTTAAAACTCATGTAATATAATTACTAAGAAATAAACATTAAGAAAAACTTCTCTATAGGTTTGTCGAGCTCATACTTCTTGACAATCTAATGCCATCCTACTTTGGACTTATTTATATATAACCTTTTAGAATCTAGAATTGAGTTTCATAATAAAGATTCGATTTCATGAAAACCCAAAAAATAAAAAATTGACTTGAGAAACAAAAAATGTTCCTACCATGCCCATCCAAAATAAGATACGCTGACATATAATTCATAAGAATCGGACTCCTCTAGAATAAATAAAAGTAAAGTAAAACAAAAAAGTAGTTATCGATTCAAATTAACAGGCAATACTTTTTTATTGGACGATGCCTAAACATTCTAATATATTTATAATTTACTATTAATAATGAACATAATATAAATTATTCATTTCCTAATTTATAACTTTAATTATTATTTTTCTTTAAAGTAAGTATTTATTTTTGGAGTGAGCATTAAAATCAAGTAGGTAAAATACTTTATTAGACCTAAGTTAGGCTTAAACTATATTTAAATCTCTCTAAATTAATCTAAGCTTTTATGATAGCAATACATGAGAATATAAGTTGGATCGGATGGACTTTTTTGAAGGTTTATTCCATAAAACATATGTTTTCTCTAAGTCCATTTTCAATCCATAAAGTTATGTGAAAAAATAGACTCGTCTGCGGATTGAAAAATAAAAAAAAAATAAAGAAAAAGATTTATCAATTTAAAAAATGTTTACTTTTCTTTTTCGATAAAATCTACTAAACTAAAATCCATAAAATTAAAACCTACTAAATTGAATTTTTTAAGTTTGTTAATTATGTAACTTTTCTATCTAAAAGGTTGCAGTTTCAATTTCGTGAATTACTCTACAAAGCTTGGAGTTTGACAAACTAGCTTGTAAATTAATTACAATTATGCAAATTAAGAAAAGGAAGGGTGTAGTCTTAACGAACTGGTATGCAAACTTAGGTTTATATATCCACCCATGTAGACGAAGAAGATATGTAATCCTCAACAATGCTCAAAACGTATAAACTATTGTGTATTTTTTATTACAAGTCTTAGAAAAAGTACTTAGAGAAAGTTGCGTCCAAGCAAATTTAATCAAGATTGGGCCCATTTGTCCAATTTAAAGTGATGACAAGTTGTAACGATAACATTAAGATTTTGACAAGTAAATTTGATGTTATTTCTATCAAGAAATTGCTTGTAACAAGCTATAAATTCAAATATTCTGATATTATTAGTATCTTTATTAAATGTTTGATATAAAAAGTATTAAAAACTTATAAAATTTTGTTCATACCATATCACAATTTATATATATCTCTTTGTATTGGAAAGGTATAAAAATATTTTCATTACAGGAGTTATAAATTACTGTTTTACTTTGTGAAAGTTGAATATAAAAATATTTTTATTATAAAAAATATAAGATTTTATAGGAAATATAAGGTTTCGTATTAAATTGATTTAATTTTTGTATAAATTATTAGAATAATTAAAATGTTTTTTATTATGCGATTAGATAAATTGTATGTCAAGAATTAATACGACTTCAAACAAAGAAAGTATATTCATATAAACGATTTTATTGTAAAAAAAAAAATTAACACTGAAATTATATTTGAAGAGGACTATTTCAATTGAAATTAAAAAACAAAGTAAAACCATATGTATTGATATGAGATTGTTTAATGAAGTATTATAACTTTCAGTATTAATTTTTTTTTTAAAAAAAAAAAAGTCCTCCTTGCCGTTAATTAACTACTTTAGTTATGATTTTTTTGCATTGAAGTTACTAATGAAGTCGTGTAACTCGAGTAACTCTCAATATTAATTTTTTTAAATGAAGTCATCCTTAGGTTAACAATTTTAGTTATGATTGTTTTGAGTTTAAGCACGACTTCTGTTCAAGAAAATTAATACTAAAGTTTTCAATTCTAGACACCACTTCACTAAACAATTTTATACTTATGTATACCTTCACTTAGTTTTTCATTGTAACTGAAATCTCTCTAAGTACGATTTCAATACTAAATTTTTTTCGCGCACTGAAATCATCTACCATAACTACGATTTTTTTTTAAGTCGTATTCCTCACACAAATGTTATAAAAAGTTTTTTATCTTCTAATTTAAAAAAAATGTATCATTTTGAAGAAAAAAAATAGATATAACTAAGTATTTAACTTTCTAAATTCACAATGCGACATCGTTTTTAAAATCTTATATTTATTTAGTAAAAAAAATATTATAACATCTATATTTTATTTTTACTTTAACTTGAAAATATTTACTACAATTGAATATTTCTCATAAACAAACACTACTTTTAATGTAAAAAAAAAAAAAAAAAGTCTTTTGTTATTAGGACTCATATCTTATATTTATTGTTATGTCAATATATTTTATGAGAAGTCTCATATCTTAAACTCATAATATAGGTACAAATCTTCTAACATACCCTTATAGAAGAGATGCAGAGACAACTTCATCTCCTACTTTTCCTTCGTGCGAACCTGAGATGGGGTGCCCTAGCCCCTACAAGTACTGGCATCATGAAACGGTCTTTGCCTACTCAATCTGATATACGGCATTGGTATGAAGTGCTGTGTCTATATCACAATGCTGCTACGCTTCTCTGCAATAGCAAATAATGAGTCTAATATATTGCGTCCCTCAACAGGTCAAATAATGGTGCATTCCCCAGCAACACTTTTTTGCTCATGTCCAATGTCAAATTGTCTGCTGGAGTTACCTATAATAACATTTGAAGCAGCTACTCCCAGTACTTTTCTAGTCATATATATAAATATTTCAGTATGGTTCCCAAAAACTTATGGATAAAATGGAACAGAGCGACCGTCGGTCGTGTCTCGTAGTCACGTCACCCTGCGCACAAAGTTATTCCACAGCTTATATATTCTCCTCCACAATAAAAAAATTAAAACTCACTTTCCCAAAATTAATAGCAGAAGGAACAACCATAGCAAATTAATAATATATAATACGATTAAATGATAATCATAATGTATTTAGAAGGTTCAATGCAACATTCCCGTAAACTCCAGAGTCACGGATTAAATGCTGTGGCTCCCATTCTCGGTCCCTATCATATCACTCACACTCTAATTTATTTATGACACCAAAATATATCTATTATTAATTTACTATGCACAGTTTATCATTGTTAAAATTATAAAATATAGAACCTCATAACACTGCAACACCTTTTGTGACACATTGGACCGTGTTTGGTTGCTGAGAAATTTTAAACAAAAAATGGAATTCTCTTGCCGCAGATTGCTGCTACAGAACGAGGACGTTCCGGTCTCCACGTCCATGCCTCCTCTTCCTCACGCCAAATCGCCGCAAGTGTCCTTAGGAAGTCCTCTGGAAGTGTCTATTCGACCGGTGTTCACTTCGAGCGTTGCCTACGTCTTCCTCATCCTCTTCACCACCTTCTTCTTCATCGGATTCGTGTTTCTCTACTTCCAGCAGCACTCCTCGCGGTCGGAGTCGGAGTCCGGCGGCATGCGGCGGCGAGCGGAGTCGGAGTCGGCGGTGGCGGCGAAGTCGCTGGCGGTGGTGGCGGAGGCGGCGAGGCAGGGGGAGTGCGCTATATGCCTGGAGGAGGTGGGAGAGGGAGAGGCGGTGAAGATGATTGCGTACTGCAGACACGTGTTCCACGCGGAGTGCATTGACAGGTGGCTGGAGAAGCAGGTGACGTGCCCCGTGTGCCGGTGCTGCTGCGAGAGGTGTGGAGAGGTAGAGTCGGTGACAGTGAGAGGAGGAGAAGGAGAAGACGGAGAAGTGGTTTCCGTAACAAACTTTGATTAGGAGTTGTTGCGTGTGTTAGAGGGCATTGGGTTATTCATATTAACTATGCTTCAACAACCACTTTCCCTTTTCTCATTCCCATTCCCTCTCTTTTCTTCTACCACTGTTCAATAACTCAATAACACTTCCCTTTTTTTCATTTCTTTTTTTTTTAACTTTATATTTTTTAATTCAATGTCTAGTTGGTAGAATAAATATTTTAAATAATAACTATTATACTATTTATATATTCTCTTATTAAATAAAAAATAAAGTGAGATGAGCTAAAATCTATTATATTTAAAAATAACACTTGATACTTTTTTATATTCGGTATGAGAAACAGTAATACATTGTCTATATTATGTTTTTATTATGTCTTTATAATACAGGTATTAAATATATATTTTGGAATTTGACTTATATTTTTGAACAATATGGTTATTAAAAAAGATCTTGGAATTTAGAAAAGGTTGTGGTGCATTGAAAGTTAGATAAGCCTGAAATGGAAGTGGGTCCTGTGTGAGACGGTGGTCTCAAGAGTCCGGTCTACAGTACGTACAGAGCTAATAAGAGGCGTGGGTCCTATTTAAGATGGTCTTCTATTTATAATGTTCTCAACTTTTCATCTATATTTTCTTTTTGTTTTTTTGTTTTTCTACCCAATCACCTTTAACTTTAATTTGGAATGAAAATTTTACAATTTTTTCAAAGTTTAAATATATTGTTTAATTCACATTTTTTAGTTTTAGAAATATTATTGAATGATATTGCGTAATGGAGGTTATTTTTTAAGGGTCGGTTAAGTATTTTTGGCTAATATTAGTAAAAAGAAATTCTTATTAACATCAATTAAGGTTTTTCTTAATAATTTTTTTGTCAAATTCTTTTATTAATGTTATTTGAATTTGTTCTGCTAACACTAATAAAAAAATATTAATTAAAGTTGATTGAAAGTTTTGTCAATAAATATTAAAAAAAGAAATTCTTATAGATGTCAATAAAGAAAAATAATTACAGTAGACTTTTAGGAAAAAATGTGGTTGACATTTATTAAATAATAGTTTTAACGACATTATTGAGAAAAATTTAATTAATATCAACAAAAATATCACAAGTAAACAATTTAGTCGTGTAAAGTAAAAATTAACAATTATTAATATTGATTAAAAAACCTTGACTTACATAGGTAGCAAAATAGTTTTATTGATGTCAATGAAAAAATTTATCTAAAAAATTTATATTATATTTTTTTAGAAGTAACTTGATCTATTTTTTTTGGAAGATTTTTATCATAAAAATTTAATAATAATAAGACTCAATTAAACCTATATAAGGAATTGAGATCACTTCAGACTCAAAAATTATAAGACAAAAATAAATTTATGAGACTTTTTCTTTGTTTAGTGTTCATTTTCTCTTGAGTACAGTTAATTGGAACCTCTAATCCATCTCCAACCTGTTGGTTATCAACATTGTGAGGTTGCTCGTCATTTTAAGCATAAGTCTTAATATTATTCAAGTTGTGATCAAGCAATGACGTCAAATCACCATCATTTAGTCTTCATTGTTAGTATACATGAACTGCACATCACAATTCCTAATTAGCTTTCTTCTCAATAGGATCGTACAACTTTTAGTCAAATTCATTTCGATCATAACCAATAAAAATATACCGTCTTGTCTTTGCATCTAACTTGGATTCTTAATCCTTTGGAACGAAAAACAAGAAAATAATCATAGCTAACATTCTTGCCAAACCAAATTTTGTCCAACACTTCTTCAATGTAATTGCAGGACTAAAATTTATAGCATGCACGACTACAAGGAATGTCTTTCCAAAAATGCTTAAGCAACTTTGCCTAAAAAAACATATATCTAACTTTTTCAACCCAAGTCTTGTTTATTCTCTCTACTAGGCCATTCAATTGAGGAGTTTCAAGAGGAGTCTTTCAATGTTTAATACCCTCTAGCTTGAAATAAAAATCAAAAGGTCCACAATACTCACCACTATTATCAATATGAATACATTTCATCTTCTTGTTATGATTGTCTTGATTGATAAAGTATGTGATTATGTGTGTTATTGACATTTAGAATTTGTGGTGATGAAGATGATGTATATGTGAATTTTATTATATCATGAGATTTGCGGTTGTTCAAAAAATTATCTCACTCCTATATGATATTACTATTATGATCATATTTGTACAAAATAAGTAAAATGTTATATGTAAAAACAAAAGTATAATAATATTATATATATAATAATAATATTTTTATTATGTTTGTAAAAGGATTTATACTATTTTTTTATTTATTTCTTATTCTATTTTCATTATTTTATCCGCCTCCTTATATCTTTTCAAAGATCACAACATTATAATTTAGCAAAACTAGTATGTTATTAAATAGGCTTAAAGTTTATCAACTTTAATAATAATAATAGAATGATATCTAAAAGAGATTTTTAATGTATTAATCTATAACTTTTTAAAACCAATACATAAAAATTAAACTTTAAAATAGTCATTGATTTAAATATTTTTTAAAAGATGTAATTATTAATTTATTTTTATATTTTTACACATTAATTTATTAAACATATATGTTACTTTTCTTATAGATAGATCATATAAACTAAATTCTAAAATAATGCATAAAAAATAAATGATATAAAATACACGGTAGAGAAGAGAAGACGACAAAACAGTTGAAGGAAGGAGGAAGGAGGAAAGAGAAAAGAAGACTAAAATTAAAAACTCTGTGGTGGCAGAGTTACTCAAGGTTCTGAATAAATCAAACATTATTTTTTCCTCTTCTTCAAGGTAAGCAATATTTCTTTGCCTCAATATTTGTCTCCATTCTCTTCTTTATTCCTCGTACTTTCTTCAAATCCAAATCTCAAATCTCCTAATTCCTCTTTAAACCCTATTTCTTTATTTTCCCAATTAGCACACTCTTGCAATATTAGAACATTTACAATCACTTTTAATCACCACACTTCAAATTTCAGGCCTTTGTAGATTGATTTTGTACCTATGCCTGAATGACGAACCGTACAAATTCATAACACTTTATAGAGTTGTATAAGTCTGCATTGGTTTAAAAAGAAAATTTACATTTGCTATGAAGACACAATCTTATATATGTGATTCTCTAGGTCGAACTCAAACAAAAAAGACCCAAAATTTAGTTCAAGTCTTTACCAATTCATCACACCACCAATACAAAAAATCTGGTTTACCAAAAACTGAAAACCTCACAAGTTTGGTGAAAACCAAAGATACTATTGTTGCTTTAAGTGAGAAGAAAGTAAAGAGTGATATGGTGGATGCAAAGAAACTTAAAAGTCAAGTGAATGACGAAACAAAAATGTTTGTTATTTGTAAGGAGCACATGAGCGATGAACCTAAAAGCCAATGGGAGAATAAAGGTGTAATGGTTGTTGTAATGATTATAAACATTATCTTCATACATATTGTCTAATAAAACTACACACTTGTTAATGCTCAAAGTCTCATTCTTCATTAGACATAGAATCAAGCTTCTGAGTAGCAAAGATTGGAATATGCAATTTCTTCACAAACAACAAGAATTTCATCTTACCCTTCCACAAATGATAATTCGTACAATTTAAAACAATCATTTTTGTACTGCCTCCATCATTCAAGAAAGTAAATATAGTCCAAAACCAATGAGCTCTGATACATTCTGACAAAGAAATAACAACTTAACAACCAAAAATACCAAAGTATGCAACAACAAAAAGAAATCTCCAAACTTGCAAGAATCTGTGTGGATCAACAACAATAAAAAGTGACAAAAAGAAACACCAATATTTTTAACATGAGAAAACGCTCTCAATGTAAGAAGTAAAAACCTCACAATTATAAGCCAGTTAATCAAGCTACACTAAGATCAAATACGAATACAAGAAAGTACGATCAAATGCACAAACAAATACTTACAACTAGTCAATACATCAAAGCAATAAGGCTTTCAAAATTTGAAAACTAAAAAGAAACTTAAAATAGAGCAACAATGTGAAATTGATTTCTCAAACCATAGACTTTCAATCCACAATCTCAACGATCAAAATGAAGAACAATATGTTGTAAAGATGCTATCAAATTTTCATACCGATTCAAAGATGAATATGGGAATTAGTTTTTCCCTCTTCTTTCTCTCTCCCAAATTTAACAATTTTGGACCTTTTAGATACATAGTTAAGAGTCCAACTTAATATTTGTATTTTGATTTACAATGACCACAAAACAAGTCCAATTCCTATCAACAAAAGTGATAATATATCTAATATAAGCTAAAATACTTTTGTCAATATTGATTAAGGAAAAACTTACTAACATAAGCTAAAATACTTTGTCAATATTAATTAATAAAAACTTATTAACATCAATTGAAAACAATCTCTCAAGAAAAAAAGATTAAACTAAAAACAAACTCTAATTAACATCAATCAAAATATTTTATTGAGGTAATAACTTTGATCGAGCCAACAATATCTTTTTCGTTCGAGTCAATACTAGAATGTTTCAATTGAATTTAAGTCTAACAATAAAATATGAAAAATTATGACAATTTTAAAAATTGATAAAATATAAAAATTGTGTATTCTTACTTTTTCTTCCTACAATTTAAAATTATATGATTTTAAATAATTAAACCTCTAATAACTTTTTAAATTTTCTTATCTAAATAAGATATATGATATAATTCAAATTCTATACGAAAATCGTTATCCTCTAAAAATTTTCCATGGAAAAACATTATTAACCTGCTCTTGGTGTAACAGAAATATGTAAGAAGAGAAAAAAAAATGGGAAAACCATTAGATTTGGTTAAAAGAAAATTAGTAAAAAAATGCACTAGGTCGAAATAGCCCATCGTATTTTTCATGATTGAAATACGTCCGCCAGAATTGATTTTTTTTATTTTTAAGATATATACTAAAATTAAAAAGCACACTTGCTTAGGTAGAGTCCAGCAACTTTGTGCATAAGGTCCCAAAGTCTCCATCGTGACTTCAGTCAATTCTTCAAATCATTGAATTTGTTGTCTAGGTGTTTAACTTCAATCAAGGAGGTGATTCTTGCACGTATGTATATTTTCAATTTTTGGGTTTGATGAAGGCTAATTCGGCTTTTGTTTCAAATGTTTCTTAACACAAGGACTTTTGCGAAAAAGGTTTGAAGTTTTGTAGATTATATGTATCAAATAGTTAACTATTGATAGAAACTGTTAAACGGTGTTTAATTTCTTTTCGCATTTGACACTATTAATTGCTTCCGCATTTAAGACTAATTGGCTTAATACGGTGCATTATGTACTAATGTAATTGTCTTCGTTTGTATTTATACTTTGATTGCCCATCCAAATCTGTAAATACCAGTATGCATCTTTTTTTAGCCTGTTAAGTGTATTCCAAGTCTCCAAATAGTTAGAATTAGAAAATAATTGTTTTGAAAGTTAAAAATTTAGAAGTTGTGGTTAATTAGTTAGAACTTAATTCTTAGTTAGTTCTCTCTGCATACGACGTGCATTAGAAACCTATCCGCACAAACTTCTCATTCTATTAAGGATGCACTTCATTATCTTCTTGTTCAACCCTAACGCGTATCACAGTACCAAAAGATGTACTTTAAAAATTTATTTGCATAGTGGTTCAAAAATCATGCTAAATGCATATACAAAGACCAAGAAAAAGATTCAGCAATGGTTATTTTTTTGTATGAAATAGTTTAATTATGTGTTAATTAAAAGTGTTGCTGAAATGCAAAAGAAATATATCAAAACTTCGTCATGCATGAGAAATTGAATAACTAAGCACCAGTTAATACTACTATTTTTCTCATCCAAACAATGAGACTACTTAACCGAGCAAACCAAGCAAAATCAGACAGAAACTTTTGTCGGCCATTAATTTACATGCAGAAAAGACATTCTCCTGAATTAACAAAGTTAATCTAAAACGGCTTTTAAAAGTGATCCTGTCTGGAAATTAATTTAATATTATATTTAGGCAAACTATATTTTTATAATCTATAACCTATTTTCCTTTTTAATTCTTTAATTTAAAAACAGAGCATGAAGAAGCATCGAAAAAAATAAATAAAAGAACTACCTTAAATAGTTCATTTGAACAAAAGTAGTCACGTTCTCCCATTTATTATGCTGATGGCAGATAGCTATATGATTGATTCATTTTCAATATTTTTTATCTTTTATTTTGATGGCAGTTATATATCGATTAATTTTCTATATTTTACTTATTATGTTGATGGCAGTTTAATTATTCATTATTATATATTTTGTGTACCCAAAAGTCAAATGTTAGATGTTAGGGGGTCATACTCCAAAAGCCTACAGCTAAAGCAAAAGTAACTACGCAATGAGTTACGTGGATTAGTAAGAATGAAATCATTGCGTAAAAAGAGATGCCGATATTACTGTCTTACCAAACTACCAATCAAGCAGAAGTTAAGAAATTTAAAAACAACAAAAAGAACATTTGGAAATGGTATTTGATCCAACGAAATCTTTCTAGTTGTGATATGCTGTCACTTGTCAATAATAAACTTCTACCAACCATGAGACCACACTTCAATAAACAAACCTGCATAACCTAGAAACGGAAGGTGAAGATTTGATGACAAATCAGAGCATTGGTACGGTCCATCAAAACAGCCAGACAAGCCCAAACCATAACCCACTTCAGATCAAAACCCGTCTGATTTCGATATAAGTGTAAAACCACCCAAACGAGTAAAACTTCAGAACAACATTATAATCACATAAATAATACAGAAATAGATTTCATCAACTATCCAGCCAACTAGAATTAAAATGACGAAACCTCTTTATCCCACAACCACAAAAAAGTGCAAAACTAAACTTCAAAAGCGACGTACAATTTTTATTCATGAGAATCATGGCCCCAAAAAAATGCCATCATGTGTTCCATTGGTTCACTCCACATAAATACAATAATCACAGTAAGAAACAATAAAGAAAATAAAAACGAAAAAAGTGACCTGGGAACGTCCAGGAGATAAAACTTGTTAGAATCCTGTATTTTGTTAAGTGTGACCTTTATATTTATGTCATATTATTGTATAGAGTAAGCCCGTATCACCTCCACCACAGGAGCTTGACACATAGGACATTTTTTCCTGCTTTGGAGCAACTCATTGGCACATTTTGAACATGTACACAAATGACCACATCTGCAGCAGAAGCACATGCATAATCTTTAGATATTACAACCATGTTTAGTTACAAACTGGGCTATAAATGTATCCGTCTGGTTGTGGAATATTACCTGTACAACAAAGAATCGATATTGCTTTCGCAGCATACACAGCAAAGACCTTTTCTTACACATTCCCATTTAGATTTATCTTCTGGTGACTCGCAATCATGTATATCTGAAATAAATTTAACTTAGTCGTATCAGTAAGCTATAGGAGAAAAGTTGTTTCTCTTAAAAAATATCACACAACTCAGTTGAATGGAAAATAGAAGACCCTGGAAATTGGGATTTAAAATGATAAGACAAATAGCACAAACCAGATGAACCAGCAGAGCGATTAAGGGCTGCAGAAACTTCTTGTCTTATAGAACGCTGCAACTCAAGCTGCATATCCATACAAGCCTCCAGTATTCTCTGCATGTTATTCATCCTTTGTTGCAATCGAGCCATGTCAATTCTCAAGTCATTAACAATCTCCCAATCCTGCCGAAAAGACAAATCAGAAAATTATTACGACCAAAACTTTTTTAAAAAGGAAAAAAAGTTAATCTAATATCTACACCATGGGAAACATCAGGCTAAGGAAAAATAATTATACCCTATAAATTTCAGGTTCTTACTATAAATCGTTGCTGATAAAACCATCATCAGGTAGACAAAATAAAAAATTAAATTAATTAGCTAATAAAATTCATTTACGGAACTTATAATACATTCAAATCATTTTCACTTTATTAGAGGATAGTGAACAAAAGCACCAAAGCAAATTTACGCACAATTCCTAGACGCTGATTATTTATGTCATTCTGTGACCAGTTGTCACGATGGTGGTGGCGCTGGTCCCAGAGAGGCAGAGGAGGCGGTACAGGTAAAGAGGGCAGATCAAGTGGACTATTAACAGGACCCTCCTGATCAACAATTTGATCCCTACTTTGCTGTTCAAGGTCCTGCTCTACTGAGTCTGATGAAGGAGTTGTTTCTTGCAATTCCCAGTCACTGTGTGCATTACCTTGCCGTTCAACATATGATTGTATTAACTGATCAAGACTATCCCGGAAACTGCTGCGAAGAAGGTTAGAGACACTTCTTCTGCAAGATAAAAAGGAAGAGTTATTTTAGATTACTCTGGATTACACGTTTCATTTTCAAAAAATAAGTGCAGAAGCTCTACAAACTTGTATTTACACACCTATTAAGAAGTTCCCTGAGTTCACCACTGTACACATTGTCTTCTTCAGGAAAATAAAATCCTCGAATTCTACCAACTGGAGCACTTTCATGATCTGAAGGTCCTCCCAACCAATTTTCCACAGCCTCTTGGAAGCCACCATCTTCTTGCCATGCTTCATGAGATTCTTGAAGATGAGAGTTCTCTCCATCCCCATTTCCCAATGTGTTTTCAGGCCAATCATTTGCTGAATTACTGAGCTGATTACCATCCGCACTTTCTTCAGTGATATTTCTCCATTCGGTATTATTCTGATACCACTCACTTCCTTCATTTTCAAAAGCTTCTTCTGGCTGTTCTACTTCTAGAGCACCGGATTCATTCCAATTTACATCATCAACAGCATCACCATATGTATGAATATCATGATTTGAAGAATTGTTTTCAATACTATTTATATCACCCAGCTCAGAATGCTCAATATGCACCTCGCTGAATTCCTGGTTATTACTATGCTGTGAATGCTCATCAGCACTATATTCAGTATGGATCACATCAACATTTTGCTCGGTGTTGTTCACTCTCTCAACACTAGCACTGAATGATGATTGGCAATCTAGTGATTCAATAGGCAAATGCTGCATTCCATCTCCTACTTGAGCAATAGATTCTTGCCAATTTAGATTCTCAGATGTGGTACCTTGTACACAGCTCTGGCTGTCCGATACCCCTCTGTCATTAGGGTCAGACAGTTCAGAATGTACAATTGGGACCAGATGTGAACTGCTTGATCCCATTTGTTCACTAGTGTTAAGATCAATATCAACATTTGACGTGGTGTCAGATACATTGCCGGTTGCTTGACTGCAACCACTATTCTCCTTTCTAGCGATAAATCCCTCCCTGTTCACAAGACAAGTTAATGTCATTGGCATTTAACAAAAATATAAAATAATTAAAATGAAGATGAGGCTAAAATAATTAACAAGTCCTCCAATCAGATTAAGGAACAAATGGGATTTCTTTAACCATCTTTAGAAACACGAAAACAGGGAGGAATTTTTTTTTAAATGTTATTAATTTCACAAATAACCATATTTTTATTATTTGTTGTTCTACCAAACGAATTAGTAGGTCACATTTCTTATAAAAAAAAAACTGGGGAAAAACTGAGCATGTGAATTCAACATATACAAAGAATTAGTAAAATCTAAATTCCAAAAGTGTATCAGTTTAACATTCAAAAGATGCATATAACAACTTCTCAATACAAGCCAACCTGTATGTTGCAGTAATGAAATAAAGTTATGTATACCAACACAAGTGCAACCCGTGCACGCGATTATCATGCATTTTTATTGGGTAAAAGCGAATCTAGCATAAAGACAAAAAAATGTATGAAAAAAAAAATGTATCTGAAAGCATTAACTGAATATCATAAGGAAATCCATACCTTAGACCTGATACAGTTTGTTTACGCCTCAAGAAGCCCAATTCACTTTCTGCAACAGAAAGGGGCCTGTTATTATCAACAGGTCTATCATTTCTCAAGAATCTGCCTCTAAGCAATGCCTGTAAACATTTTAACAAACATTCATCAAATGGAGGACAAAACTTAGGATTAACATTAATTCTGCATTAGGAATACGTACATTTTCCCACGCTACATTATTATACTTTGGATTTTAAACTTAAGTTTACTATACCTACAATGGTATTATGTTACTGTAATATTGCCTTGAAAGTCGGTGTATAATCAAAGTGCTCACTCACAAGTTCTGTCTGGCTCAACTAATGTGAATATCTTACACAGTTCACAGTAACAAACTCCAAAACTAAACTTGAAGGCTAATAACTGCATGATGCAGAAAAATTGTATTAAAAAAGTAATAATACAAAAGGAAATTATAAACCAATTATTGAACAAACCTGAATGCGATTTCGATATGGGAATTGAGTTACAGCCCGATGTACCGCCAAGTCCTCAATTTCTCTCTGCCTCTCTCTTTCAGCCTTCTTAAGCATATCAAGCATAGCCTGTCGGCCACATAATTTTCGTATGCCCCTCCGTGAATGCTCGTTTTGTCCCCCATTCTGGTTGACGATGAGTCCATCACGAACACGTTCAATTTGTGTACCAATTTCAGCAGATGATTCTTCCCTGTTTTCCCCAGATGAAACACTTCTCTGCTGGCTACTCATTTGTACCCACTCCCTAATAATTCTCACCCTTTCCTGCTCAGTTTCCCCAAGCCATTCTCTCCGTGAACCACTATTTCTTCTGGATACGTTTGATACATGATCCCTGGCACCACTATTCATCCATTCCCTGAAAATTTGCCTTACTCTTTCCCTTTCAACTTCTCCTAAATCAGAAGAGTTTTCACAGCTAGGATTATTTAAATCCTCGTGATCTTCATGGGACTCATTCTGACTTTGTGACTGTGACCACGTTTCAGATTCATTCTCACCCAAAACTGCATCTTCTAAAACATGTCCCTGCCCTCTCTCTTGGATATCCAATCTATCTTCCTGTGAGAGCTCAGCAATCAACCCATCCCTCCTTTGCTCAAGAGGTCCTTCACCAGGTCTTCCTTGAACTTGATTCACCACATGTTCATCTTCAATCTCTCGCCACATTTGCAAGAGTGAAGATGACCGGGTGCTTCCCCGTCTTCCCTCTCCCCCTCTCCTAGACGACTGGGAATGGGAGTCCCTGAGAAAGGGAGAGTCGAGCACAGACACACTGTGTAGACCAGCAATAGCCATTTCTACTTTACTTTTCTAGCAAGCATGCAGATCTCTTCAACCCATCTCATTCAAACGCACTAAAATCAGCATTCCAGAACATGGAAGAAAAAAACAAATTCATTCAAGTCACAGATCTTTTTATATTTTCATGGATTCAATCATCATCACATTAGGCAAAATCATTACTCTCCTTGCCAATAACATCACCAGCATTAGCCCCATGAGGGAAACAAAATCCAAGCTTCCGAATTTTCCAACTGAAGATATCACCGCTACCTTCACTAAATCCTGCGCAAAAGAAAATATCAATTGATGTTCCCTTTCTAAAATTCACAACCGAAATTCGTACGGAAAATACACACAGACACACATACAGAAACAGGCCTAGTGAAATAAATAAATAAAATATAAATAACCACACTAAAATTTCTTAGATTCCACAATCTCAGCGAACCTCGGCAAAACAAAGTCATTCGGCTCACGGCGTCGGAGTTCGTCATTTCGACTCCGGAAAAGGAAATTCGAAAATTCATTTGTCGCCATTTCAGACAGAAACATAAACTCCACACGAAAATCAAATCCTCATTGCGAGACACACAAATTTCCGACCAGGAAACAAAAAAACGGAAGGAAATAAAATTGAATCCAGAGGATTCAACAAGGGAGCACGGAAAAGAAGAGGCATCTTTAAGCGATTGTGATTTAACTGTAACGGTGAAGCGTGAAAAAGGAACGTACCGGTGAAGCAGAGCTTTGATTTTGAAGTAAAGGAAACGAAACCCTAACAGCGAAGAGAAAGAATTTCAGAGAGAGAATAATGACAACGAGAATGGAAGCACACAGAGATAGAGAGAGAAAGAAAGAGAGAAGATGAAGAAAAGAGCGGCGATTTAGAATTAATAAATGTTGACACGTTTGCATGGAAACTGCCGTAACGTAAAATAAATAAATTAAAAAATAAATTTTATTTTTAAGCGATTCTCACCTTTCCGTGACACGTGGCAATCTGCCCCCTTTTCCGCGCAAATGACGAAATGTTTCCTCTCACAATCTTAAATTGAAGGTGAAGTTTTTTTAGACCGCAGAAGACAGAACCCATTCAAACGCTGTCGTTTTGTAAATATAGTTGTTTTAAAAAAGAGGGGGAAGTTCGCTCTCCAATGCAAGGAATGATTTTTTTTTCTTTTTTTTTTTCAATATATCTTTCTGCTTTTCTATTGAATTATAAATCACTAATTAACTCACTTAATGAAGGTTTTGGGGGGATTTAATTGCATTCATAAAAAACATCTATATTTGTACTAGTATTTTCTAGAGCAAGACTTTCTATACAAAATTAATTAAAACTTTGATCTAAACCATTTAAAACAAAATGCATTGAATCAAATAAAAAGTTAAGTCATTAATTTTTGGTCAAAAGTCAAAATTAATTTCTCAAATACTTATATTTATTTATAGTGTTGACTTCTTTCAATGAGTAGCCTTTTTATATTCAGATTTAAAGATCAAATTTTAATTATATATCTAAAAAACATTAATATCTATCTATATGACAATAATAATTCAGATAAAAAAAATGTCTATATATGATAATTTTAAGTCAGTTTTCGAACAAAATAAAATCTTTGAAAATAGTTTTATTTCATTTAAGATAAACCTTATTTAATACAATTTAGTCCTTGTAAATTGTACATTTATGATGACTTACATACTTTATTTGAAATAAATGATAAATGTTAATAAGAAATTTTTTGATTTTTTTCTTATCGATATTAAGAGAGTAACTTTCATCTTAGTTATTATAAAATAAATAGATCATTTTCTTTTCGGATAAGAAATATGTTAGAAAAAAATTGTGCTGACATTAGAATATGTCACAGTTATCTTTGTCTGAAAAGTCTTTAGTCAGAATACTAATTAAAACAATCGTCTTGTGGTTACTTTGTAGTTATCGGGTAATCATTATTACTGAAATGTAAATCATATCATAATGATTATTAATTATATTTTGATGGTTACAAATATGCCTGAGAATGTGTGAGAAGAATAAATTAGTAAAGTTCTTGCTATTCTCGTAATGATGACCTAAAATTCGAATACTAACATTGTAAAAGTGATCTAACGTAGGGGGTTATATCATTCTAATTAAATATAAAATGTAAATACAATTTAAGTTTATTTAGTTTTAGTTTAATATAAATTAAATAAAACTAATATTTTATGATTTAATTTCGATCAATTTTTAGAGCACAAAAAGATGGTTCAATATCTGTAAACAAAATTATCAAATAAAGTGATATATTGTATATATATATATATATATAATATTTCAATTTCTGTTATATTTACCAATAATTTGTATAATGTAATAGTTAAAAACTATAATACATATTTATTATCATATTTTTATAAATATAAATCTAATTTAGTATTAAAATAATATTTAAGATACATATTCATGTATACGTAATGCTTATTATTAATTAGCTTCAAAATGTAATATATTTAAGTACAAAATTTAATTATTGATTTTTAACCCTAAAATTAAACCAAATCATTCAATTGAGAAAAAAATGTATTCAATAAATTTAAAGAAAATTCAGTTTTTATTGATTTTAATTTTTTTAAATCAATATTCTGTTTTTCTTTATACTTTTCGTTTTGAATACTCTGGTCAAAATCCACTGTGATATTATGGAGCAATTCTATAATATGTTTTAAAAACTTAAATTTATAACTGCTGTAACTTATAATTAATGCTTAAACAATATTATATATATTGAAAATGTTTATTATATCAATTAATTATAAATTAATATGCATGATACTTTTGTTTTTCTTCACAATAATGACTTTAAAAGATTAAATTAAAATTAATTTCTATGACAATAACCGTCAAAGACTAAAATGTAATTATAATTAATTTATATAATAATTATTCTAAATAAATTAAAGTAATTAAAAAGAAATTTGTTTATTGTAACACTCCACAAAATTAAAGTTTCTATTAAGATAACTTAAGGATTAACATCATGCATATCCATCTTACAATACTCCATAGTTAACATGCATGAAGATTACATAATTACATAATAATACTGAAATTTCAAAACATATTTACAATATCAAATACAAGTTTTTTAAAATATAATATTATTCTTAACAGCATCCTTCAACCTAGATGATCTCCTACAGATCCATCGGCATCACCATTTGCTTCTGTGTCAAGACACGATCATCACAAATAGAAAATCAAACACAATACAACCAAAAGCAAAGGGTAAGCTAACCAAATTCTAACAAATAAAAAACATTCAATTTCATGTATCATCACAATATAAGATTAACACACTACAAATATGACTCTACTCCCAGAAGACTCGTGCGTCGAATAGACCTCGAGATATGCATCTGTCATCATACATCTCCACGTTGTGAATCCACACAGCCTCCACATAAATGAATCATCAATCATGTATGACAGAGTTAGTCCCCCTGAGACTTTCCTGACCAGTTATGTTTCAAGCTGCAGTCATCCTTCAGACCTCCTTCGACTCTCACCACCTAGTAATGATCATCTATTTGATTCCTATTACTAGTACTAGTAGAGTCAGGATATCAATTGTTATTGATCAGATCCTTAGACAATGCACTTCCTAATTAATACAGACACAGGTGTTTTCTTTCCTAAAAATAATATGCCTAGGCTTTGACCAACTTTATCAACACTTTTAACAATATCACATCACAATATAGATCTTTACTCATACATTCATTCACTTTTAAATCTCAATCTCCACTTCAATCTCAACATTTAAAGAAGTCACTAAACCATCAATATAATTAAACTCAAATTATCAATTAATCTATTTTATTAAATACATACATTGCATTCCAAAAGAGTTAAATAATCGAAAACGAAAAGCTAAAAAAAATAGTTTTTTTTAGCTTGAGCGAGACCAATTTCGCCTGAGCAAAAAATTTATCGCGCACACTTGCTTTAGGGGCTTTCTCGCCAAGGCGATTGTACCCTCGCTTGAACGAAACTACTTTCTTGCCTAGGCAAAGAACTTCCCGCCTGGGCAAAAATAGTCCAGAGAGCATACTTGCTACTCAAAACCATTCTTACCTAGGCAAGATGTTGTCGCCTGGGCGAATTATGTAGAAAACATAAGTTATAAGACAATTTATGCAGTTTTTACTATCACAGAGCAACTACACATGTCTCAGATGACTAACTTAACTAGAAATTCAACTTGCATTCCATCAATTTCCACATACTCATCATGCATACCAGAATGAATAAACAATCACAAACTCAACTTAAATTTCATGTCAGCAAATAAACCAGCACAAATGCATTTTCACAGATATATTTTGAATGAAACCCTAACTCAAACAAATTGGAATCGAGTAACATGCAAGTCAACTTCCCTTACCTAAATTGCACTAGAAGTTCTCTCTAACAGCCGTAAAGCCTATAAAATCTTCAAGAACTCGAATTTGCACCAATAGACCTCTGATCAACGATCAGACTAAAACACTAAGGATCTGAGCTTACAAAGGCACTATCTGATAACTCAGAGGCCACATGCAAGTTCATAAGGTAAAAGAAAACGAAAACCTAAAAAAATGGCTCTAAGGGAAGAGGGTAGAAAACAAACTTACTCTAACGGAGATTCTGATCAGGTAGACTTGCTCTATTCTCCATCACGAGTTCAACAGTGAGCTCCACTTGAGAAACTGATGAGGTACGAAAGTAGAGGCTTAGAGAGAAGTCAAAGGAAAAAAGAGTTAGGGGTTTTAGAGAGATGGTGACTCGAGTGAAAATGAGACTTGACTACTTACTTTTTCTATAAATACACGTTTTCAGTTTAATAATATAATAATCAAGTGTTCATTCCACTTCTACCATTTCTACTCAGATGACAGATTTTCTAGGTTGTTACATTTATAGTTATGTGAGTTTTGCTATTTTCTTTTTGTTACGAAAGATTTTGTTGTATTTTCTTGTTTTTGTGTAATTTTTTTCTTTTATTTAGTGTTTTGGAAAAAGTCTTTGGTACAATTCCATTTCCTAAAGTGAATAATGTAATAGTAAGTGTTATACTTGTGAAAATGTTCTAAAAGACTCACAAGTGTCGATTAGACTTTCATACTAAATATCCATCCAGCTTACATTTTTGTTAAGTTTACTTTCTTTACTTTAAATATTTTTGTTAGTAGCCAAATTCATCGCAAAACTAGGTTCATGTCCCAACACGTATAGTAAACATTCATTTTGGTCTAAATAAGGATATGTTTGCACACACATACTTGAAAATTATTTTGTGAGAAACTTTTGTCACTCTATTTTTGTGAAAACCTTTCAAACTTTGAGAAAATGTCTTCATAAAAGTGATCATCATTATAGACATTCAAATGTGCATGACGAATATTGCGACCATACTGAAGAATTGAACTTGAGATATGAGATTAGAAACTCTAAGAAAAAAGTTTGAAAGAAAACTTTTTAAACAAAAAGACAAATAATATATATATATATATATATATATATATATATATGTGTGTGTTTGTTCAACTTATGCGATAAAGAGAAAAAAAATCGACAATAAATATGGTGAGTGATCTTATAAAAAAAGATAACATCATGAGGTCTCTTTTTTTCTCTGTGTGTACATTAATTATAACTATCGTGATTATTATTAATAAAACATTTAAACATCATATGCCTTATCGTGATTATTATTAATAAAACATCTAAACATCATAGGCCTATAAGTAATAGCTATCATAAGGAGCCTAAAATAAACCTTCCTCCCTTTCATAAGAAAAAAACAATGTGCAAAAGATGAAAGAGTTTATAGAAAAATGTAAAAAATTTATAAAAAAAATGTAAGAAGAGAAAGAGAATTAAAAAAGAAAGGTAAAAGAAATTATGAGAAAGAAGGAGAAAATAAAAATGAAAAGAAACCTTATAGAAAACATAAAGAAAAAAAGAGAAGAAGAAAAATGAACAAAAAAAAAGAAAAGAAATCTATAAATATTAATACAGAATATTCTCTTTATAAAGACTCTCAAACCATTTTTAATATACATATTTTATTATCAATCACATCCTTATCCATATAATTTATTTTATTAGTTTGTCTTTTACATTTTGAACTGTCTTTTTTAAATTCAATTATTATTTACAATAAAAAAATTTATCTATAATAAAATTATTAAATTATTTATTTTATAATTAACTTTTATGATATTATTCTTTTATAAAACTAAGAAAAAATATTTTAATAATTATGATAACTTTTTTTGTTATCATAATAAGAGGGTGGACACAACTAGTATAGATAGAGTAAAAAAAAAAAGACTTAATTTTAAAAGTCTCTAGTGATATAATTAAGAAAGAATATTTTAAGAAAAATTACATTAATTTTAACTCTTCTTCATCTTAAGTAACAAATCTAACTACTTTTTCTAAAATTCCATCAAAAACCATTTTGTTTTGTTGTTACATATCACAAAGAAAAATTTGAAAAAAAGGTAGAGAAAAATATCAAAAGGAAGAAACAACGTTAGTTAATTTTTCATATGATAAATACGAACAAGACACTATTATTCTACTTTTAGAATAATTTTTCTAGTTTTCTTGCAATAAATAGATTTATTTTATTTTTGTTTGTTATTTATTAAAGATGTATATTTAATCCTAATAAGAGATAATAAGCAACCAAAATAGTTTGTTGTCATTGAACATCATTCAGATGAGATCTAATAAGGTCATATCCTTCTCCAGATGAAGGGAATGATGAAACAAAATTCATGGTTAAGAGGATAAAAGAACATGAAACTTCAATGATAAAAATTCTTTTATGTTGGAGTGTGAGCAATTAAATCTCTTTTTTTTCTTAGTCTTGTACACATTATATAAGTTTTTATTTTTCTTTGTAATTTTTAGGATTTTGTAAAGTGATCAGAGACTAATTTTAAGCCTCCAAATGGGCATTGCATGGACTCTTATAAATGGATGAAAAGCACATAATAAATACTGAAATAAGACACATTTATTATTTATGATAGAATTTTTCGTCACTAGTATAAAAATCCGTTGTTAGTTAACATGTTGTAGTTTTAGTCCCACATCACTTGAAACATGTCATTTTTAAACTTATTTGGACGCTCCTCTCTTGTCTTAGAATGTCCTATTTTTGTATTTTTTTGTTTATTCTTATATTAATTTTGATATAACTTGTAAGGGAAATCAGGTCACCTAGATATAAACTCTTTATTTATGTAATACTCACCTTTGTTGCAATAACATATGAATTATTTAAAATTTTCAATTGATGTCTTAAGTTTTATATGAAAATAATATTTTTCTAATCCTTTTTCAATTTTTTTTCTTAAAAGAAGAACAAATTGGGTTTCTCTTAAAAAAAACTTAGTAATTTAAAAGTTTTTACGGTCCCTTTGAAATTTCCAAAATAGAAAAAAAAATATAAGCTTCACCAGGAAAAAACAATAAAAAAATTAATATCATAAAGTACAATTTTGTTTAGAAGTATCAAATAATTTATATGCATAATTATTTAGAGTTGTGTATAAGCCATGCATATGTATAAACCAAAATCCGGAACTGAAAGAATGTGTTGAGCCAACAGCTTTATTGCAAATAATTGTGTTTATAAATTTATGGAAGCAAATAATGAAGTTGATCATTAGATAAGGTCACCAAATTATGATGGAGTTAATCTTCTACTTAATCGGATTAATAATCTAGATCGAATTTACTATATCAGTATTTATATATTTCAACATTCAAACTTATTTTCGGATGGATGAATTTTGTCACAAACAAATAATAACTGTAAATATTTTTCTTGAATGCATGATTCTTTTCTCCTTAGCTTGCAATGTTGTAAAAAATATTTTTATATACTGTATTATTAAATTTAAAACTTCAACAAATACCACGACATTTGGAATGTTCATCGTATTAAATTTGGAACGTCACTCAAAATCTTTATTTCACAAATAAAATAGTTTCAAAATTAACTCTAAAATTATTTTGATTCGTAAAAAAAAAAAAGATAAAGCTTTAACCCTAAAGCCTTGTTACGTTGAAATGATTGTACCACATATATAATTTCTTAGACAAAAATAGTATAACTTATAAAACTAAGAAAGGGAATAATGTAATTGAAATATTCCTAGCTTCTAGAATTTATAGAATTTCAAAATTATGTTATGAGCAATATATTAATAGTAACTTCTGTTAGAAAGAATAATCATATATTTCATGTAATAAGGCATGGGGTGAAGAAAGCACAGATGATAACAACTGCGTTTAATTAATAGATTTTATATTCAGCTTATACAACTAATAAGGTGTTAATTTGAGTGGGGAAAAAAGTTATTAATAGATATTAGAAAAGTGTTTTTTTAAAATATTGTTTGTACACACTGATTTTGAATATGTAATTATTAGAATAGGTTTCAATGTCAATGTGTGTATACATATATATTCTTTTAATAAGCTATTTTGGCATATGCATCATTAGAGTAATTCATTTAATATATTTAATATTTCTGATTCATTTATTATTTAACAATGCATTCTTATTTAAAAAGGTATAAAATTATAAATGTCTTTTACGATGATGCATTAGTTGTATTATCATTTCATTAGACTCCATATAGCAACACGCTTTTTGTCACCTATTGTTGTATTAGCAATCCAATAATAATATAATGGAGTGGTTATGATTGAGGCTAAACAAATTATTCTTATCACGTCCTTTGATTATTTTTAAGAATCAAACTATACACTATTTTAATATATTTAAAATCGATATAATTTTATAAAATCAAGATGTGTCCTTTTTTTTTAAATGAGACATACATTTTTTTTTCTTAGTTTGAATCCATAAAAATTATGGTTGGAAAGACACTTTATTCCAATCAAGTTATTGATTCCAATAAATTACTTTATTCATATAGTAATAATTGTTTTTAGTGAACATATACTTAGTTCAATGTGTTTTTAAATTTGAATGAGTATGTATAAATATGTTTGATAACTGTTTAATAAGATGAGACTTTTTATTGATAATTTTAGATGTTAATATTGATATAATTATTATTGGAGTCACGGCCATAAAAAAATATATTTAAAAAATTCAATATTAATGAGCTTGGAAATATGAGAAAAAGATTTATTAAAGTAGGTATTACAAACATTAAATGATAGAGAGATTTATGTATATTTCTTTTATTGTTTATTTTTTAGACATAAGAGATAGACATTTTCAGTTTCTGTTATTAATTTTTCTTAGTTTTGTTCGTTTAATTTTTCGTACTGTTCATGAGTTATTTTGATGGTTTGTTTACTTATTTTTTTTTCATGAGTTTAGTCTAATTTTATTATAATCTTATTTTCTTTTTTTTTAAATAATATTATTATAAATATTAAGATACCTACCACTTTTAATCACAAACTTTAAGATAATAAGTTTGTTTTGTATATATGTGTCTATTTTACTCATTTATAACCATTATAAAAAGCAAAAACAATTAGAAAAAATATAATTAAAAAATTTTAAAACTGATTATCCAACTCCCATTTACTTAAACCCAACTTGAAATATAAAAAAAGAAATAATCAGAAACCAAAAGCATGAATTTGAAAGTTAATTGTTTGTTAAATTGTAGAATGAAATAAGCATAGGAAGAGTAAGGTGGTGAGGGAGAAAGAGGCAGGAAGATAGAAACAGGCATGTTGAGATAGAAAGGTAGGTGTGTTTGGTTAGCTGTCTTTCATTTCCACCCTTTTGTTTTCTTATGTTATCCATCAAAAACTGCTCAATGCCATGCCTTAATAAGGTACTCTTCTTCACTCCCTAACTAAACCACTGGTCCAATCCCAAGAGGGGTAGCCCTAGCAAGCAAGGACATATAAGTCACTCATCAAATCAAACACCACCTTTATCCTAAAAAAACATCAACAACATGCCAAAATTCACACAATTTAACGTGAAACCTTGCATTGCCATGGACCATTAACCCCAACCCCATCACCTGATGTTTGCTTAAAGCTAATGCCTAGTGTACACTCTTTGCCTAACTCTTTTCATAACACATAGACCCTCCTATTTGTGTCACAAGATACTACCTTTTTCCACAAACTCAAAACCTATATTTTATAGGTACACATTTTCCTCATAAATAAGGGCATGAGATATTACACCACATGTAACACGTTCAAATGTTCATGTTTTCGATAACAACAAGATAATTAAAGAGATATTTTACTAAGTGTACTAGTTGTCCTAATTAAGAAAACAATAAATAATGGTGAGTATCAAATCAAAAAATTATGTGTGATAATTAATCTTTTACGTTTTTATGATTAGACTAATTCTCACTCACCTTCTTACTATTAGTTTTAAAATATATACTCATATCCTTTATATTTTAAATGAAACAACACTCACATCTTCTTTCATTTTTAATAAATAGCCATTTCATCTGTTAAAAAACTTATAACTAGTTGTTCGGTATCATTCTTTCTATTTGAGAAAAATAACCGTTTACATATTACTATTTGATTTACTTGATATAATTAACATAACTTGTAATAATGTTTTTTTTTTTCTTAACAATCACGGTTGTGAGTTGATATTTCTTATCACTCCTACGAAATAAATGATACAATATGAAATAATATCTATTAAAACTTAAATAAAAAAATTGTGAAAGTTAAAAGTTAAAATACAAAGTTAAAGAGTTTTTAATGGTTTATAAGTTTGATTGTTTTATAAAAAATTGAATGATTTTTTTTCATAAAAAGTTTCTCTTATAATATAAAATAATATATGTTATTTGAAAATTATTTTAACATGATAATTATCTAACACATAACTTTACGTAATTGTTCAATAAAAGATATGATGCATCAAATATTTATTAGGTTAAAGCCGTAAACTATGTGATCGCAAGAATCTCCATTGCATGGGATATGCATCGGTTGTTGGGGTGTTTGCAAATTTTAGATGTAGGGTATGAGTTAGTACTGAAATATTTCAACTACAAAAATTATTTGTTTTTATTCATTCACAAAACAATAATTTTTAATATATTTATGACAGAATTTTAATAAAATATTCCATAATATTTTTTTTATAGAATGTGATCGTATAATAAATAGACATTAGCATTGAAACTTTTACAATAAAAATACTCTAAACTATAATATGATTGTGGACACACTTATTTTGACGTGTAAGTAAATTATAGTTGGGGTCAGAAAATTCCAATAGAAGCAGAAAATGGTCGTTTTGGCTTTAATTTGTGGTAGTTGTCAAAGTGATGCTATTTTGTTAGTTCAAAGGGAGGTGTCAAATGAGATTTGCTCCATTTTTATTTTGAATTGTAACAACAAAAGTGGGGAGTGGTGCACATAAAATAAAACTCTGCTAGGAAATGCCAGAGAGTCATTTTCCTTGAATTAATTAGTCTTGGCTTAATTTTGAGGCCATTTTCTCTCTCTCTCTCACTCTCACTCTTTCTTGAAAGCTAGTAAAATTGAAATGGGTGGGTGCAATGCCAACTACCAACTAAAAAATCTCAACTATAAATACAAGCCACCGCAAAAATAAATATGGATATCTGTTTCTTCTCTTTAATTTATTGCAATTTTGGTTTCTTTTAGGTAAGGTAAGAGGCTTACTACCTCACCTTGTGGGCTTGGCCATATAATTTGCACGCATTTTTTTCCTTGCATCTCCATAATTTTAAATATTACAATTTTAGTTATGAAAAAAAATTAAAATATCTTTAGTGTTAGAGAAATAGGTTAAAGGTTTAGTGGAGGTTTCGCGAATTATAAAATCCGTAATAATAGAGTTTTTTTAATTGAATTGCGGAATGTATAATCCACAAATCTGAAATCAAATATTATAAAGTTGCCTGATTGTACGATCTGTAATATTTTTTCCTACACCTTTATCATTATAGACGGTAGAATCTGCCGTTATTGAAATATTTTTCAATGAATTGCGGATTGTATAATCCGCAAGTATAAAATAAGAATTTCATGACTTACGGATTGTACAATCTGTAATTCAAAGAAAAAAATTTCAATAATTGCAGATTATACAATCCACAACAAGGTAAGAGTTCACAATAAGGATGTGTGACTGAGATTTTAGAATTTGATAGGAAAAGATAATTAAAAGTGTCTTAATTAAATTTATTTTATTTTATTTTATTTTATTTTAATTGAATTTGAAATGAAATACAATCAAGAAGGATGAGTGAAGGTACAAAGACTCTTCATTTTCCTTAATTCAATTATTTTAATTGAATTTGAAATGAAATCCAATAAAGAAGTGAAGGTACAAAGACTCTTCATTTGCCTTAATTCAATTAGTTTAGTTTTATTTTAATTGAATTTGAAATAAAACTAATCAAAATAAGAGTGAATGTTCAATACTCTTAAGCATAACAATATAAGAGACTTTTCATTTGAGATGGATGACAACACATATAACAAAATCAGAATTTAATTGCATTGAATAAAATTAGGTTTGTACATATAAAGAAGGAGAACAGTTGCAGATTTAACTAGTAATCCTCATGAATAAGTTGCCCATTGTACAAATTGGGATGCATTGTGAATTGTGTAACCCCCAATACATCAAATCTTGAAATGACTTGGGGATTACCTAATCCAAAACTTATTATAATTTCAAAAATAAATTACAGATTGGATAATCCACAACTCATTCAAAAATTCAAATGTATTTCAGGTTACACAATCCGAATTGACAGGTTAAAATATATTTTTAAAAAGATAAATTTGTAATTTCACCTTTAATATGGAGGTGGAGGAGTAGACTATGGAGGTGAAGGAAGAACCCGTCTATATTTTATCATTAAAGCCCAAATAAATAAATGGATATAGCCCATAAGTTTTCCAATTGGAACCATCCCCGATTTTACTTCCTGCACCCCTATGTTAACAAAAAAACCAAAATGCCCTTCCTCACTGTCACTGAGTCATCGTTGTGGCATTCACTGTCACTAAAAGTTCGCTTCAAAAAACTTATTTTGAAAGCTATCATTTATAGATCGGAAAGCTTGTTTTGAAATTCATTTTTGGAACGCATTTCATCTGTTTTAAAAAAATTATTCTGACAAATACATTTCGAAAAACGCCTTTCTAAAGTTATTATTTACGTTTTGGAAAACTTATTTCAAAACTTCTATTCTATGAAGCTCATTCTGAAATACATTTAATTTGTTTTGGAAAATTTTTTCTGGAAATCCAATTACAAAAATTATGTTTTGGAAATTCTATTATGGAAATCTTGTTTTAGAAATCACACGTTCTAAAAGTTTTACAGAACTTTTCCAAAAGTCACTTTTACGAAGAATAAAACGGTAATTTTAAAAATTATGCGGGTGCCGTTAGAAATTATGGGGGTACAGGAAAAAGAAAACCTCTCCTAATTTTATAACGTAACAACGACAATAACAACGCTGTTTTGCTTCCAAACATGTCTCAACACTTTCTTTCGAGTTTTTAGAAGTTTAGATTAGAGAATTTTTAGTTTATATATAAGTTAATTTGATTTATAAAATGTATTATTTCTTAAATCTTAAAGATAAATTTATTTAAATAGAATCTTGATAGCTCAAAGATAAAATGAAAGTGTAAAACCCAGAACAACTTGATAAAAATATAATAATGATAAGAATATAGAGCTAGCTATCCATAATATCAATAATCTATCAAACACAGAAAGGGCAAAGTCAGAAAGAAAACTAAAACAAGTTCATCGTTTGTTATTTGGTCAAGAGTTTTACATTGGAATATTTCATTCCAAAACCCTTGGAACTAGAGAAGAAAAAAACATGAAAATGTAACAACTAAAATTTCCACAGCACGATCTTGAACTTTCTGTTCTTGCCTTCATCAACTCATGTCCCATGAAGAACATTCACCTTCACATAGATACATCTAACATATTGAAGAAGAAAAACCATAAATCTACCATGATTAAAAATAAAAATTGAAATATATGCACATATAAAGAGTAATCTGTATCAAACATATTTCTGATTAACATGAAATCTCTACTAAAATAAATTAGGAGAGTGTTAAATACCTTTATGGTAGAACTACAACAATGGTGGCATAGAACTCAGAGCAAGGAATGTTAGATTCAAGAAGCAAATATATATTGTTATGAAATTGTGTTAAATTATTCCATTAAAATAAAACTTAGCATATCTTGTACGAAACTCAAATTAAGACATCTAATCTAAGGGATTCCGATGCCAAGCATAATGTTCTTTGCTTGATTTGTGATTCAAGTTAAAATGAATACTAGTGTATGCAAAATTTTCATTTTCAGAAATAAAAACTCACTCACAGAGAAGGGTATAAATTCAGAAAAATGTGGGTCTTGATTATTGCCTCCACTGTTGATTGATTACCATTTTATTATAGCAACTACTAGTATTTATTTGAACATTATGAAGCAAAAGTTGTGGGATGTAGCTTGCTAGGAATTCAAATCTTGTACCATTTGTAAGTAAGAATATGTGAAATACTAAGTTTGTAAAAGAAAAACATCGAACAAACTGCTTAATTTTTATTATTGCTTAAAAAGTTATTTCTAAAAAAAAATAAATTTTTTGTTCAACTTTACATAGTTGATTATACGTCTTTATACGTAAGAATTTACTCAATTTATAATTTTAAGCGGACGTCCATAAATAAAAGTACAATATTTTTTAGAAGGATATAAATAATATATAAGAATATTAAAAATAAAATAAACTTTTATATATCATATAAATATCAGTCATAAATCATATTTTATTTTAGAAAACATTATAGCAAATTACATCTTAATAATTTGTATATAAGATAATAAGAATTTAGAATAATTTCTCACACTCTAATCATTATGGAATATCCATATTGTTTTAATATAAACTAACACCTAATTCATAAAAAATATATTGAAACTTTATCTTCATCTTCCTATGTTATGATGGTTTGTTATGGTTGTTTTGTAATAATTTGATAGACAAACTTTCTTCCACTTCTCACTAACTGTGTTTTAATTTATATGTAATCTATATCATGAGTTATGTAATATTACAACATTACCTAGTGTTTTAATCTATATCATGAGTGAAATTAGAATATTTAATTTTCATAATGAGTTATGTAATATTATCCAAAATGTCTATCATTAAACACCTATAATTACATATTTATAAAGGACTACAATATCACATTATGTATCAACATACACAATAAGTTAGACCACAATTCATGTATATATATTCACATATAAAATGTAAAACAAAAAATGGCTAGTTTTGGGAAATGATATTGATGCCACACTCAATATGCCATAGGATATCTGATAAGATCAGATTTCTTTTTATAGGCCAAAATAACTAAGACCTTTCTAGATTCTATATTAATCCTGACATGCCAAAATAATTAAGATCTTTTAGATTCTATATTAATCTTAATACCTACTAGTAATTAATCTTCATTAGTTGTTTTTATTTCCCAGAATGTATCATTATTTCCCACATGAGAATATAAATGATTCATCTTCTTGTAGTCTCCTCCTTCTTCAAGAACATTCATCCTTGAATGTCATGAGTACACTTCTTCTAAGAGAAACATAATTCCAGATTGGTAGGTATCAAATGACCTTGTTATTGATATAACAATCATAAAAAAAATAATTATAATTATTCTATCTGCACAATCATAAAAGAAATAATTATAATTATTTTTTCCTTCTTTTTTCTTGATCACTTTTTTTTTTCATTTATTCCTCCTTTTCTCTTTTCTTTTATATTTTTCTCCTTAATTTATTTTTCTTTCAACTCCTTCTCTTTATTTTCTTTTTCTTCACTAATTTTCTTTTCTACTAGCTCTTTATTTTTTTTCTCCATCTCTCTTTCTCTCATTACAATCATAACTGTCTTTTCCAATACTCATCAAACATTCTCTCTTTATATTTTTGCTCTTTCTTTTTCTTCCTTCTTTTTTCTTCAAAGTTATCTTTGGATAGGCTCTGATGAGAAGGTGTGAGTGATAAATGAATGAGAAGGTGAGTGATAAGTTGGATATCCTGATAAGATCATATTTGAGTTCTTCTAAACACCATAAATTCTCAAAGAGAAAAACTCAATTCTATTTTAAAAATTCATCTTCCATTACAGTTATGAATACATCTTTTTATAGGTCAAAATAACTAAGACCTTTCTAGATTCTATATTAACCAAAATAACTAATAAATTTCTAGATTCTATATTAATCATGGTATGCCAAAATAGCTAAGACCTTTTAGATTCTATATTAATCTTAATACCTACTAGTACTTAATCTTCATTAGTTGTTTTTATTTCCCACTGAATGTATCATTATTTCCCACATAAGAATATGAATGATTCATCTTCTTATAGTCTTCTTTTTCCATATTACCCATTCAACCACTAATTAAAATACATAATAAAAATTACAAAAGAAAATCCTAAATTATATTGATCCCCTAAAGATCATATCATATGAAAACACACAAAATTAATTTGTATATTTATTTAATTCTTCTCGAATCTACACTCAGTTAATAAAAACAAATTGAGCTAATTTTTTTATCCAATTACAAGTGTTTCTTATGCAATTAGAACAAGAAATTAAAAGAAAAACATTAATATAATATTTACAAATCAAAATATAAGAAAAAGACTAATATCACTTCATATGTCACAAGTTTACAACAAAACAATAATATAATATGATCTTGTTTTTTCTTATGAACCTTGAGCAATCTTTTTTCAAAAAAATTGTATTTTGTAAAAGTATTATTCAAAAAAATTTATAGCTTGAGTTAGAAAGAAATATTCTCTTTAAAAATACTTGAGATAAATAATTGGTTCAAACTATTTCTCATTTGAATATTTACACATTGTCAGACCATCATCCTCTCTTACTGTTAAAGTGTCATAGCAGTATTTGAGAGAAGGAATTTGTTGTATAATTGAAAATTTTCTAAAAACACTAAGTACTTTGTTTCCTTAATGTTTGAGTGCCCACATTGTCATTTGAGTGAAGATACTTGTTTGTATAGTCCAACAAGTTTCATAAAAAAAAATATAATTAGTTGTCACACCTCAACGCATGAGGGATCATTAGTAGCATGAACATTAAGTGCCCTAAAAGAGAGAGATTTTGCGTCAAAATCTCTCACTAAAGCTTCAAGTCCTAACTTTACTTTTAAGATTTTGTCACTTGAGCATCTATGTTAACAACAATCATTCATGTTGATTCTTGAATGATATTAATATTAAAGGATACATATAATCATTATCTAATCTTTCTTAAAGGATATTAATATTAAACTATACATATAATCATTCTTGAACTATAATCATTATCTAATGCTTCTTGAACCATATTAATATTAAACTATAAATATAATCATTATCTAAATTTGATCTTCAATTAAACAACAAACTAACCTTCAATGATACATGTCTATATTAAACTATACATATAATCATGATCTAAGGTTTGATCTTCACTTAAGCAACAAACTAACATTCAATGATACATGTCTAGATTGTAAAAGCTTACTTTCAGTTATATGTTGCAACCATAATTTAACCAAATGTATTATGTTTTTCTTTCTCTAAAACATCAACTTAACTAGTTATCTTTAACACTAAAAATCTATTTAGCATGAGTTAATTCAATAAACACCAAATTTTCGTAAATAAATATCATATACACAACACCTTTTCTTAATTAAAATAAAAAGAAATAAAAGTTTAATCAACTATAAGAAACTCAATGTTTTTTTTATTAGCACATAACTCAACATTTATTATAAAAAAAATTAAGATATCATTTGTTACCTTGAAAATATAAATTTTTAAATAAACAAATATGTTTAAAATCTTAATTAAAGCTTAAAGAGAATAAAAGTTAAAGAGAAATGTTATGAAATGGTAATGAATTATATTTATACACTTTCTCATTCTTTATCCATTACAACTTATATCTCTACAAAGAAAATCATACACATTTATTATCATGTTAAATATATTATTGTGAATTATAAAAAAACATATTTTAATATATATATATATATATATATATATATATATATGAAAGAGACTTAAATAAAACAAATCATAGTTATTAAGGTAATATTTTTAATTTTTTTTATGTAGTATTATTTTAGTTATTAAGATTTTTGATCGTTTTTGGTTAGTTGAAACAAAAGTTGTCTGTATTACTAAGAATCATCTTGTTTTATAAAGTTATTATTTTTCTAAACAACTGTATTCAAGTACTAAATATTAATTAATGAATGAGTAGTCTAACTGAATATTCCTATATTAGTTATTTAACTTAGACCTCCAAATATTGTTAAATATAGATTGATTTTAATAATTTTAATAAATTAATCATAACAAATTATTATTATTATTATTATTATTATTATTATTATTATTATTATTATTATTATAACAGGGATAAAGTTATTGGGTTCATCTTTCTTGTGAAATAGGATTTACATTTAAATAACAAGGTTAATAAGTGAATCTTCAAATAAATGGATTATACTTTTCATCTCTCTTTTTACTAAACACACCTCCAAATCCAATAAAAGATAAGTATATAATAATTTTTAATAAAATTATCAACATTAAATAGAGTATATTTACTAAATGCATAGCTAATATATTTAACATATATTAAATTTATTTATTGATAATATATTATTTCTGTGTCATATATATATTTATTGTTTTTATTTACAATTAGTATATATATATATATATATATATATATATATATATATATATATTTTTTTTTTTTTTATATATATTTTTAATATTATATATATATATGTGTATGTAATATATATATATAAAAAAATATAATATATAAAAAAAATATAAAAAAAAAATAA
>Ga0099825_1000400_pt1 | contig 44476 bp, 21 predicted proteins | sample SiratroredBW_FD_76838 | JGI IMG/M metagenome (GOLD analysis project Ga0099825, IMG submission 76838) | Root nodule microbial communities of legume samples collected from California, USA - Siratro red BW | ecosystem: Host-associated > Plants > Roots > Nodule | place: USA: California | collected...
ACATGTGTGGTCACACTCATTGTAGCATTCATGCAAGACAACCAATCCATTTGCCCACAGCCACACCTTTTGCTTAAAAGAAAAGCAATAAATCCCAAAACTAATTATACTAACAAATGAATTCTTCCATATGCCTACATATAAGAAAAAGAATCATACAAAGTGTGAATAGAAATGATGGCACAGCCCATGTATGATTAATCTCTTAAGTCAGTAGGTAGAAATATGAAGCCACTCATTAAAAAAACTCTCTCTATATATATATATATAGTTGACCTACCATAAGCAAACAAATATTAATTTTGGAAAATAAACAAAAAGGAAATAATCCTACTTGAAATCATGACAGATTGAAGCAGAAAATAGAGCAAGGTAGAGAAATAAATAATTTAGGTTAGGAGAAAGTGGAGTGAGGTGGGACAAGAATTGGAATCAGAAAAGCCAAATTAAAGGATCACAAGAATTGGCCGTGATATTTGCTAAGCATCATCAGTATAATGTAAAAAACAAGGAGTTGACAGGTGAAGTGGGATTGAAAAGATTGACCTGAGTCTCCCTCCATGCACCCCTTGGTTTTACAGCAAAATAAAATAAAATTACAGTGATTAGATTCTCCTTGTCGCTTATCCCCATCTCCCATGAAACCGCACTTCACATTGCTACCATTTGAAAAGCCTACAAAAAGAAACACAGACAAACCCAACATAGGCCAGAGAGCCCAAAACAGCATTAAACCACCTTATCAGTGTCTAACGTTATCAGTAATCAACACTATAACTATTTCAACCGACAACACCAGAAAGTCATGTGTACATATATTAAGCTCTAGTGTAGATCATGTTTATTAGAAAACAAAAATCCAATCTACAGTGTCCACAGTCCCTTCTTCACCTTCTTCACCTTTAAACTCTCTCTCCTTTTTGATTCACCCATTGCAATTGAAATTAACTTCAATTATATTTCCAATTTAAGTTGAAATTTCAAGGTTGTAGCCACTAGCCAGCCAGCTATATAACCAGCTACTCTAGCTCAAACATATTATATATTTATATATATATATATATATATATGATAACAAGAATAGGTAGTGGTCTAGAAGTAGAACTAGAAGTCATGAGAGTGATGGTACATTGAAGGGTCACATCCAGCACCTTGCGAGCCATGACGGTTCATGGCTTCTCTCTGGCTGTTATCATCGTCACCTATTTGTGGCGTGGCGCCGAGGTTGAGATACACCAGTCTGGAGTCCAAATTGCTGCTGCTGTGCTCTTCACTCATTGGTGGATAGATGGCAGTTGCAGAAGCAGAAGTGTTGGTGTGGTTAGTTTTTTCGTTGTTGTTGTTAGCATTTTCGTTCCCTTCTTCACGAGACAAAACGAGGGCTGCAGATTGCACCAGCTCCAAGCAGAGCCTCAGCTTGTTGGGCTCAATGTGGGTGAGACCAGGAACTGCCCCTTTGAAGAGGAAGTCCGAGGTTAGGGTTCTGAGGATGTCCAACGGGGTCACGCCATCCACCGTTCGCACGTTCGGGTCAGCGTGGTGGTCCAGCAACACCGCCACCATCTCTGGGGACACCATCTCCGCCGCCACGTGCAGAGGAGTCTTCCCCGCCGGTCCGGCCGGGAAGTTCACGTCCGCCGCGCCCAGCTCCAGCAGCGCCTTCACCACCTCCCTGCTGCAACTCTCCACGGCGTAGTGCAACGCCAGGGCCTCGTCCAGGTTGAGGCCCTCCCCCATCACCATGAGCTTCACGAGTTCCACGTCGGAGGAGTCGAGCGCGCGCCGCATCCGCCGGATTTTCTGGTCCTCCATGTCGGCGGCGCCCAGGTCGGGGTGCTGGTGCGGGTGGCGGAGCGGCAGCATGGAGCGGCGCGCGAGGGAGGATTTGAGGCGGAGCTCCTCGATCTTGGCGACGACGTCGATGGGGAGGTGCTTGGCCAGCACCTCCGGCGGAAGACCGGACTTGGCGACGAGGTGGGAGCACGTGCTCCACAGCTGCTGCATTTCCTGCTTTCGAGATGCTATCAAAACTTTCATCACATCGTCGATTGAGGCTTTCTCCACCATGCTCGCAAGTTGTTTCTGTCCATCAACAACTTCAAAGTAAGACTTTTTATACCAAATTTTAACTCATTTTATTTTTCAATAATTCTTTAAGAAAAACTTTATTTCTATAACCATTTTTAGAGGAGAGAAAAAATGAACTACCCTACCCACTGAAACTAGCTTATATAAGCACAAGTTTAAACTGTATGAAGAGTTTCTACACATTAACATCTTAATAAGTTAATTTTCTACTTCTGGTTAAATTAATTTTAATTTTTCTTGTTATCTTTTAATCTAAAATGTGTTTACTTAGAATTTCAGAAAATATATTATGCTAATATTAGCCCATGTTTGGTTGAGTGGGGAGGATGAGAGAAATAATTAATGTTGTTGTTTGTCTCAGGAAGAAGAGAAGAGGAGTAGAAAAAAATGGCTGGATGCCTTCTCTTATTTATTTTAATCTTTATTTTTTATCTATTTTTCTTCTCAACATTTCTTCTTCATTTTCATCCTTTTATCTTTCCTCTAAATATATAATTAATGTCAAGTTTATTGAAAAATTATCCTTGATGTTATAACTTAAATTGCAGAATAATATTAAAAATATTTGGTAACTTATATGTAAGCTTTATCTAATTATATGGTTGGCGGTGAGAGTGTCAAAGAAATAAGGAAATCATCATTTATTTTTGTTTAGTTTCTAGCTTACAAAACTCTTGAGTTAGCTAAAGGTTTAACTTGGTGAAACATTATGTAATTTGGTTCTGAAAGTAAGAAAAAATGCATTAGAAACAAAAATTAAAGCAAGTAATGTTTCAGGCAGACAAGGGTCAAGTAGTAACTGGATGTATTTATTATAATGTCATGCATTAAAATGGCAGTTTATCAGAGAAAATAGTGGTTTAGTGAGTTTGGTGAGAAGAGTTTTGGAAATTTAAACACTCCTTGCACAGCGTGAGATTTGGCTGCAAATAGTGGGAAGAGAACAAAACCCAATAATAGATATTTTGCTAAAGTGATGTAGGAGCAGCAAACCCTTTTCTTCGTTTTAATTAGCTTGTTCTCTTTTCACCCAAATGAGGAAAGGGAATGATTTGGAGTGCTCGCTATGTGGAAGACAGGATTGATGTATATTTATTATCTTAATTTGGGAAATATTTTATATGCATCATAAAGGGTCAAGAGTGTCTCTCAAATATACTACATGAAATCAAGAATGTCAAGACATCAACTCATACATAAACACGTTTTGCCTTAATTTTCCCAAAATAATTTCACACCAACAAACAAAACCGAAAGAGAAAACACCATGCAATGAATAACCTTGGAAGAAACACACACTCACAGGAACAAGCACAAGAATTATTGGTGTGTATGCGGTGGAACTGGGAGCTGAAGTCAACAAGGATTGCTCACATTTCAGAGAGGGAAGGGAAGGTATCATGAGATCATATAAAATAAAACACAAATTTCACTAAAAAGTTTTCACTTTCTCCATCAATCATGCATCATAGGTAACAATCTTGTAGAATCATAAAAGAGAGTGTTAAAAATTAATGTGAATAAAATAAAATAAAATAAAACAAAATACCCCTTCCCAGTTTCCAAAGACCAGACGCAGTAACTGTCCGAATTCCCAAAACCCAGAAAGAGAAAAACATAAGACTGGTATTAAAGAAGGACACATGAGCATGTTTATGGAAAGAATAATAATAATAAAAAAATTAATTTAATTTACAGATTTTATTTATTTTTATTGTGAGATAACTGTAGACTATTTTTAGCTGAGAAACAAACTTGATTTTGTTATATGTTATCTCTATAGAAGTGTTTAGGGTGAAAGATATCCTAAATCGCAGGAGCAAAGAGAGAGAGAGAAAGAGAAATGAATTAACCTGAGTGAGCAATGCAAGTTGTTCAACGCCGAAGTATCTGGCGGCGGCGAGGGTGTCGAGGGCGAGATCAACGGCGGAGGTGCAATGCGTGTGCCAGCACCCTCGCTCGCCGCAATTGGGTCTGGCCTCGTGCTTCTGCGGCACGATGGAGACTTGTCCACTGTACAGGAACTGCAGCAGCAGCAAGAAAACCTCGTACCCGACCGAGTTCACCGGGATCACGCCGGGAGGGCGCTCCGCGGAGGCGGCGCCGGCTCGCGAGGCGGCGGCGGGGTCGAGGCCGGGCGGAGAGTCGGGGCCGCAGAAGAATTTGCGGAAGAAGAGGCTGCGCGCGGCCAAGATGCAGCGGTGCGCGTGGACGAGACGGCCCTCGACTTGGAAAGTGACGTCGCTGAAGGCTTGGCCATTGATGAGAAGGTTGAGGTAGTCGAGAGAGAGAGATCTTAGAGAGTCTTCGAGGGACATGGCGACGATGATGATGATGATGATGATGATGTGAGTGTGGTATGAGTAAGCGTGAGGGAATACTGGTTCAACAGTTTAGGGTTGGTCCCTATCTATGATCTATGGGTATGAAAATAACTTGTGAGGGGAAAGGGGTGAGAAGAAGAAGTGATTGAGATGAAATAGTAGAGAAGAGAGTGAGGTGTTGGGTTTGTTTTGTTTGATGTTGGTGTTGTTTTTGTTGTGGTCGATGATGCTACTGTTGGAGTTATTGATGTTGTTTTTATGGGATTCTCTGCTGGAGAGAGGTCTTTCTGTTTCTGTTTGATAGATATTTCCCTTTTAGAGAGAGAGAGCAATTTGGGTGGCTGTTATGGGCGGCTGGGGTTTTAAAAAGCACTTCTCAAATTTTAACAAAAAATATTAAATAAATAAATTCATTTTTTTTCAATGTAATAATATGCCTAGCTACCTCCTTGTGTGCATGAATGTGTACCATGAATATAAAAAATTAACGTGTATTATTACGTGTTGCGTATACGTACAGATTTGAGACAAAATACGTACACGGAGTAGACAAGATGCATACATTCAAAAGTAAGAGTAATTTATACACATACTCTCCTTTAACTCATCCCTAGACCTTAAACTATTAAATTTCGAAGTTGACAATTGTTGAAAGATTACACGTAACCTACTTTTGAGTTCATTGTTTGTTCAACAAATAATACGCAGAAAATTTGGTCTAATTCAGATTAAAAAACCATGGCCCGACATGTTTTTTTTGTTAGTTATAGTGATTTTTTAGTCTAGAATTTAACTAAACACAAAATATCTCACATTCAAAGTCAAAAATAATTTATATAAATAATACCCTTTAATCCATTAACTCATCAAGATCAAAAAATCATTGAGTTTTAAGATGGACGGTGATAAAAAGAGAAAAAAATGATAAATATTGATTAAGTGGTTAAAAAAACATGAAAATACATTATCGCTGTTTAAAAAAAAAAACTCGACAAAGCATATTTTTTACTACTTGAGTTTGATGATTAAAAATAATATTTTATCACGTGTTGACTATGTGTAGGGTTGTTAAATTTACGCATCTTACCGCACTAAACCAAGCACAAATTGGTAAGGTAAAAACAAATTAACTTCAAGAGCAAAAAGGTGTATGTAAAGAAAATAATTAAAAAATTTCAGGGCCTTTTGGCCAAATATTCATAGTTTTTACATACTTTCTTAATTATCCAGCTTTATTTATAGAATAGGTAAATCTACTTACCTACTTTTTTATTTTAATAAATAAATAGATTATATAAATCAGCAAAATAAATAAAAAGCTTGAGACTGATCCAACTAAAGAAAGTGACAATCAAGCTTCTAAAATATATAAATTATTTCAAGACCTATAACTTCAATTTTTATTTAAAAATAATAAATAAATAATGTAGAGTGTTTTCATCATGTCATTCAACCACAAACCATCTTCTCTGTTAATTTGGTGACCTTGCTAACAATTATTATAAAATTCATATCAAATATAATAACTTTTAATAAGTTGACAAAGTAAAAGGTTTTACATCAACAATGCCTCAAATTATTTATTTTAAACAGTAATAGCATAATTAATTGTGCATGTGATATATAACTCTTCCTTGATATGTGATATATTTTAAGTATCAGATACTCTTCTGTGTACAAAGAATTGAAAAAAATATAATAAAAGTAATGTACATCATTACTATCGGTAAAAACATATTATGTGAGTTAAGTTGTCATGATAAAAAGGGGATAAATTGATTTATTTTCTAACATTACTTTTCATTCTCAAGTCTAATAATTAAATCATTTGACTAATAATTAGTCATTTGAAATGCATAAAAGAGTAGTTTTTTAAATTATATTAGATTAAAAGTCAACTTGCGTCATTATATAATGTGTAAATAAGAATTAATTAATTATTTTAAGTTTATGTATGTATGCAATATACTTGTATGTTATTTCTTTTTTGGAAAATAGATTTGCATTTGTTTGTTTAGCAATATTTGTTTATTTATGCTTTGTTCAACGAATGTTTCTTCTAAATTACTATAGTATAAAATGTATTTACATCCAACAATGTTTACTTCTCACAAGTTGCATAGGAATATGTTGAAATAAATAAAAATATTTGTGAAGATGTTTTTTTCTTATTACTTTAGAGATATTAAAAATATTTTTTTATCATAATAATAGATTATTTACCATACTCTTTTTCTAGTTGGTAACTGAATATTAATCATTCTATGGTTAGAAGATTTTTGAAATTTGCAATTTATCCAAAAATAACTCCTTAGTATAAAATGTTTACTATCTAAAATTTTTAGAAACATCATTTGTAATCACTCGATTAATATTATCTTTGATGATATGGTTGTCAATTTTCATATATTTGATCTTATCATATTAGATTAAATTATAGACAATATTCATAACTAATTTATTATTATTGTATAGAGATGTCAACATTTATTTTAAGGTTAGCAAATATAATCTTCACTTAAAGTCCTTCACACACCTTTGAATAAGGGTTTAAAATTAAGCTTTTTTACTATAACAACGTACTTTATAATGTTTTTTTTTCTTCTTCCGGTTTTTGGGCTTTAATAAACATATACAACATCCATATGTAAATTTTTTATCAATTACATAGTCTACATCAATATATATCTCCAAGATCATAACTCATTTTATGGATTTTATTTTAAGTGCAGAAAAAATTATGTTAATTGTTTGGAGCGTCTTGTCCAGGGTCATGTACAAATTAACTTGACACATTAACATAAAAAATGTATGATAAAGTGTATAAATAAATAAGTTTATTTATCAATATCTTATATAGAATATTTTCTATAAAAAAACTTTCTTTACTTTCGATTTTATTTAATAGAAACTCTTGAGGTTGTACATCTTAAACTTGCTTATTTGATTTTGGAGATAAAGTACATATTTTATGTAAGGAATGATTTTTATTTATTTTTAAATAAACAACATCTATTCCAAAAAAATACTTAAGTTTTCTCATGTTTTGTCAAATTTTCCTATTGAAATTTTAAATTATTTTAAATTAAAAAATAATATTAATTAATTTTAAAGTATTTTCTATACTTACAAAATATTATTAATTAATTTTAAATTATTATTCATTTTTCAAAAATATTTTGTATTTGTATTGCATTAAATTATTAGTAGTATTCTTATTTCTTGAAGTAATATATTATTATTGATATTTTAATAATTTTTTTAAAGTACTTCGGACAATGTATTAAATTTTAATAATTTTACATTGTTTTTTTTTAAATTGCTATTTTAATACAATACTCTTATTTTTATTTCTATTAATTATTTTTATATTAAATTGTTACTATTTTAATTAATTATTTAAAAATCCCAAACCAAAAATAAAAGTAAGTATTTTTTTTCAGTTTTTATTTCATTATTCTTTTTCTGATTTAAAAAAAAAGTAAAAAATGATTTGAATTGGATTCTTGAAACCTGAATTTCGATAATTTTCTAGTACGGAAATGGATAAATGAAAATGAAATTTATATTTTAATAAAAGTTCATATAAAAATAGTAAATAAAATGAAATTATATTTATTTAAAAGTTTAACACTATAAAAGTAAAAAAAAATGAAGAATAAAAAATTGGGATGGAGACAGCACATCCCAGTGGCACTGACTGTCTTATGATTTGGAAGGCCATCGATTTGACCATTCACTTCCCTCCTCTCTCTCCTTCTTCCTGTCACCCCACTCATTCAACTTTCAATTTAAGTACACATACTTTATTTAACCTTTTATATTTAAAATTTAAATAATAACAATCTATAAATTCATATTTTACCTTTTTACATAATAAAAATTATGATATTGTACATTTTTAATATTTTTATTATTAAAATAATCTTAGTGATGCAGGTTTTACTCTGATTTAATACCAATTGAACCATTAAACCTTGAATAGATGATTCACTGATTGGGCTCATTTTACAACATTGGTTAAAGTAGTTGATAAATATAATTGAAGAAACTAGATATGTTAATATAATATTTTAAAAAAATTAACTTTGTATTGATAAAATATACATTTTTTTAATTAATTTTAAAGTTTTATAATACTTTATTTATGGATAAATTATATTTATCTTAATTCAGTTGTTATATACTTTTCATGCTGTGTATTTATTATTAGTGTTAGCATATCTTATAATAATTTAAAAAATTGTATAAAATTGAACAACTAAAAAAAAAAATGAATGGTCATATCATTTTAATTACTTAGAATAGCTAAGAGAAGAGCTTCATTAATACAATGATTAAGAAATAATACCTTTTTTTCTGAAAGTATTAACTGTAAAATAGAATGGTTGGGAACATAGTCTCCTTCAACCAGCAATAGCACCACCATACCTTTGTTCTCACTAATTTTGGAAACATTTTATGAAACTCTCCCATTGAAAGGGGAAAAACAAAAATAGGTTAACCTTCCTAAAGTTTTCTTTACATTATGTATTTGTAATTTTAAATAAAATTTTATCATTTAAAAGAAAATGTATTTTTATCCACAGAGTATATGTGATTGACAAAATAATCTTAAATATTTTTTAAATATGTGGTTAAAAATTAAGACGAATGAAAAACCGACTGATAAAAATATATTATCTTCTAAATGAATGTTAATATATAAATTTTTAATATTTACTCTTAAATAAAAGAATATTATGAATTAAAAAAAATATTTTTATTTCTGTATTTTTTTTTCATATAGCATCATCATGCATTTAATGTTAAATATAGAAAGTGAATGAAATCGTCAACCTAATGTTTGTGTTAACTTCTATAAATATGTTTGTGTTAACATCTATAAATATATACATTACTAAATTCAAGGCAAATGTGTTAATTTTATTTGTAATTATTATCTTTCTATTGTGGCAGTATTAAGAATTAACCAATGATTAATCTCTTGGACTATGAGTAGTCTTCGGGTCTTTAAGTTATCTTTTAATTATAAATTTTTAAAATTTTAGAAATTAAAAATTAATATCCTGAAGTAATGATATTATTTATCGGTTAAGTTAAATTGCTACTTGGTTTTAAGAACAGTTTAGCAAAAAAAATTAATCAAAAATAATTACTGAAAATTATTATCTTTTGAAATGAGATTTTTCAAAATATAAATCAAAGATTAAAAAAAAAATTCTAAGTTCAAATCCTTAGAGAACTAAAATTTTCCTTCTATCAAATTTTTTTCTTAAAACTCATTTATTTTTCAATTCTTTTTCTCCACCATCTTCTTTAATCTATTATTTCTTTCTTTAATTTCTTGTCAAACACACTTATGAAGATAAATTTATGAAAATAATTTTGTTCCCAAAGTGAATAATAAATATTTTTTTTATCATTTTACGTTAATGTTAATAGTGTTTTTATAGCAGTGAAAAATGAAGGGAAGGAAATAAAGCGAACAGTAAAATTATTTTAATTAAAAAATATAGTAAAAAATGAAAAAAAAAAGAATTTATTAATTATTTAATTGGTGGAATAAAATAAAATAAAAATGGTTTAACTTGATAATTTACAACATAATTAATTAAAGTGTCTTCCATACAAAATAAATTGATAAAAGAGGAAATTGAAATTGCTAAGTGTCTTTCACTTCAAATCTTTATTCTTGTTAAATTGCACAGAGGAAACCCAGTGATAACATTCTGACTGTCCTCTTCAAATTACTAAATCCAAACCACAATCATTATACAAATTGAATCATGAATAATTTTGGAAGAAACAAAAGAAAAATAAAGTAAATGCAATCATAAATAAAAAATTACAAAGGGGGGATTTCTCACACATTAATGAGTTAATTTTAGTTTACAAAAGATATACATTATTTTTTGAAATATCTAGAAGGAAGATAGTAGAAACATGATATGCAAAACTTGACCTAATTAATGTTTGAATGGTTGATGATTGTGTGTTGAATGAAGAAGAAGAAGAAGTTGTGTTGTTTGTTCCTGTCAAATTTTGCCATCTTTTCAAGCCAGTTGACTGAGAATGAAGATGGAAGCAAGCCATGCAATTGAAGTAATTAGTCATATCCCATAACAACTGATGCAAAATCCTTCTCCTGCATTCATCAGACAAACCAAAGTGTTCATTGTCTCACTCTACATGCATTACAATCACACATTTTTGGTCCACTCTTGACCATGACTAACAACCATTGTCTTTTCTGTGTTAAAAGTAAAGTAATGTCATTCACTAATCAAGGTTCCTTACTTTTCTAATAAATGTATTCAACCAAAATGAGACAGAATATAATTTTACAACAACCATTAAGTTAAAGCAATGTTTACTTTGTATATGAAAAATACAAACTTGAATGTATTTCTTTTCTAATTTAATAATTAATATATATTTACTTAAATGTTAATCATGAATTATATTTTTACATTTTGATCATAAACTATTTTTTTGTAGAATTTTATTTAAATTTGGAGTGGATTAGTAATATAATAATAATAATAATAATAATAATAATAATAATAATAATAATAATAAAAAATACTAAATTAAAGTGGACTAAATGGTCCAGCTTCAAGCCTATTAACTCACTATCAATTGATTCAGGTTTAATAGCAATGTTCTTTAACAGTTAATTTTTTAACATCTTACCCAATTTTATTTTGGTTGAATATATGTTATATTTGGGAGGTTTTTGTCCTTTGACAAATAGGGGTCTCTTGGTTTTGATGGTCATATACCAAAATGTCACATTAGCATTTATTGAAACTAAAGTAATACATTTATAGGGTTCAAAACATATATATAAAAAAAAAGTAACATATGTGTAAGAACTGAAAAAAAAAATAATATGATATATTTACGAAGGACTAATGTTAAAAAAACATATTTATAGGGACTAAAAATAAAAAAAAATAAACGTATTAACAATGACAAGACATAAAAAATGACTTTTGCAGAAGGACGAAAATAATAAAAAAATATTTATAAAGCATATTTAGAATGAAAGAAAAATTAAGTACAATGGACTATTATAAGGTTTCAACAATAATAAACATTATAATAATTTCGAACGAGATTAAAAAATTAGATTATGTTAACATTCAAAATGACAGATTTAATTAATTTTCAAATAAGTGATTGAGACTAATAACAGTAAGTAGTAATATGTTTCTTTTTCACTTGGAACAATCAAAACTTCCTATAAACTCTCAAAGTTTGTGTCTTTGTAGATTGAGATTGGATTGTCTCAACTGAAAAACAAACATGTTCTAGATGTTTCAAATGTAGGTGAAGTCATGAAAAAAAATATATGCATAACTGTGAGCGAGACTATTTCCAGCAAAATAAGTTGGGAAAAACTTATTTAAAGAAAAACTTAATATATCTATATTTATACTTTTTATTACTTAATTAATTTATTGCTCATGGTTACTGGACGTGTATTTGAGATAATCTCAATCACTCATTTAAAAATTAGTTAAATGAATCATTTTTAATATTTACATGATTTACCTTCTTTTTGAAAACCCGTAATAATCATCTAAACCTAGTTCATATTCTTCTTTAAATATGTTTTTTTACTATATATTTTTTTTAATAAATTGCTTTATATATATATATATATATATATATATTCATCAAAATTAAGGCTGAATGACAAACTTAAAGTTATTATATATGCATTGAACAAAAAAAATCTTACATCTTTGGTGTATAATATTTGGTAGATGAGGAATAGACATGTACTATGGTATTGGGAAACGATGGGAAATCCACATATGGAATTGGAAGTTTGGTGGAGACCCAAAGTCAAAAACTCCACATAGATATATATGCTTTGTAGTGGTGGAATATTATTGTGGTCAACTCAAAACCTTTTACATTTGACCTTAAGCAAATTCCTCATTAATATCACATTCCACTACTAAACCTTCTCTCAAACCATCACTTTTCCTTCAATCTTTTTCACAAAAATACCCAGATTTTGGATTTGAGGACCACAATTTCTCATTGCTTTTCTTTCTTCATTCAGAGGTCAAGCAGTTTTGACTTAGTGAAATCATCAATGGATCTCAGGAACAATAGGATTTGACAATTTGATTTGCCTGCCTCACATGGACTCCTCTAAGCCACAATTTTTCTTAGTCTTTCATCAAATTATTGTCTTTTGACCTACCCAATTTCAAATGAGTTCAGTCCCATGATCTTATTCAAAATTTCCAAAGTGCCATATTCATGTAACTTTACCACAATAACAAAACTCTACTCAAAATATAGGGAAAGAATCTTAAAGTTTAAATATACTTAATGCAAAAGTTTTAGCATTATCATGCCTTTTAAGATTCACCATTCACTAATCCTTTACCATTTATATGTTACTCTTTTTTTTTTTAACTTATTTCAATGAAAACACTGATCAAATACTACTTAAATACAGAAGACAAGTTGAAACTAAAAAAAATATTCTATAAAACAGAAGAGTTTGATACTTAAATACAGCTTAATTTTTATAATCCGCTTAAGAATCCTAACAAAACTGTGTTTACATTTGTTCGTTCTCATTTAGGAAAGTTATATATATTATATATCGTTTAAAGTTACAACGCAAGCTAATTAATAAATATTATTATTGAAATTTCAATTATATATTTTGCTTAAACTTTTACATGTTAGAAATTATAAATTATATTTATTTTAGATTTTAATATCATAAAATTATGATATTATATTTTTTAATATTATTTAATACATTTGTCATTTATTAAAATAATGACTTAACTGCAGTTCAATTCCGAGAAAACCGTTCAATCTTTTGCGTTTTGGACTAGTTTGGTTTAAAATTATTTGTTAAATCCTGTATGTTTGTATACTGCACAATATTTGTTAATGAGTATTATTTAATCTTTATAAAGTTATTTTTATATTATAAATTAATATTTCATTTTAAATTAGAAAAAAATTGAAAAGTCGGACAGCATTTTTGCATTGGTTATCTTGTATTTTGTTTATTTTTATTCCTTTTAAATATTATTTCCTAAATTTAACAAAATTTTCTTTTTATTCCTTTTTAAATATTGAAAATTATATCAAATTAATAACATAAAAATTATTTGTTTAATTGAAATTGTAAGAACATAGTATTATTTTAATAATAGACCTTAAGTGAATAGGAAATGAAATTTTATAGATAAATATTATATGTTTATTTATTATTTTATTTCAAAAGTTTTGGTTCATCCCTCTCTTTAGTTATAGCAAACAGGATTTCAATCATGGAAACTATGTTAGATTAAAATTCTGAAGAGATGAAAAAGTACATATTGTTTTGGACATATTGAAGCTTATACTGATTGTTAATTGATATAGAAACTTTACTACTTTCTATTTCAGCGTCATCTATATCAATCATATAATTAATTTTTACTTTTATTAATTATGAGATGTTTTACTTATATTATATGATACTATATTATAATATATATATCTATAAAGAACTTTTACATTCTTTTTATACCATTGTCAATTTTTAAGAATTATAATTAGTGTAACCAATTTTAATGTAGTGGTTCAATAATTAATAATATTCGAAATAAATTAAGATTGAGGTCACGTGAGGACAAATAGAAAAAAATAATTAGTAATTTATGTGTTTCTAATTATATTTCACTGTAATTTTAATTAGTTTAGGATAAATTATAAATGTTGAAACTTCACTGAACTTGTAATGGAGCTTGTATAAAGTTTGTGATTACCCAAAGAATCTCTCTCATAAATTGACCCCATTGGAATGACTTTGGTTTCTAACTTTTTTTTTTCCTTTTATAGTTTTGGTTTGTAGCCATGGTGAGTCAGAGCTGACAAAGAACAACAATAATAGTATTAGTTAAATACTAGTTAAAGCAAGTAAAATCAAGAGGTTATAATGCAACATACTATAATTACATTTTAATTTATCCAACTCCTCTAACCCCATCAACATCAAAACAATAATAATTTGAATATTCTTTTCAAGAATTGTTCTTCTCTTGAAATCCCAAATTTAGGTTTTTTGTTAACAATATTTGATTGACTTGTATAATCGCTTAAACTAATTAGCATGTCAGAAAACTTATACGCAACAACTTTTGTTTCTTCAAATGTGAATATATATGCAGAACAAAAACATGAAAAAATTGTAGCAAAATTTATTGGCAAGTTTTAATCTCATCTTAAAAGAGTAAGCATTTAACTTAGTGTTACAAAGTTTGTGAAACATTCACCTATTTATATAGTATCATAGTTCTAAATCATTTGAGATTTGCAACAAATGGCAAGTTAAACTTGATCAAATAACCAAAATGTGATATTGTGAGTTTCATGAAATATCACCTGAAAGTAGTTGCTTTTCTTTTGTTGAATATGTTGAATTATGATGGGTGGTAAGAAGAAGTTAGAAGTTACAGCAGTGAGAATGTGAAATGATTTGACAAGTGGAAACAAAGTGTGAAGTGACATTTTGGAAAAAGGCTAAGCCAAAGGGAGCATTATTAGGAGTAGCCTTTTCACCCTCTCAAAACGGTTAACAATAACATAACATTTTCCCTTTCTTCATTTCTACCCTTCTGCTCAAAACTTACTCACACACTGCTGCTAAGGACAAAGTACCATTTTGGAAGGTAACATCTATGTGGAAACAAAAATCATTTGGGGACACCTTTTGTTAAATCACACACAGAGTTCCACATATAACAAAACATTAATATGTGAAGCTATTTGCATATGTTGTGGTACTAATCCTTTCAGAAGCTTAAAGAACTTGCCAGATAAAAGAAAAACAAGCCATTATAATAGAGAAGGAGCAAGCCAATGTGTCCATCAAAGATGTAGTTTTATTCAAGAAGTTTTCTCTTTTTAACATATACTTTTTCATGCGTAAAAATCTTCTTTATTTTTTTAAAGTAAATTTCTGTTATAATTAAGTTCACCTTTTTTATATACGTTTAGGGTTTAGGGTACATGACTTGGATATAGAAGTAAAGAATTTATTTTCTGATACATTAATAAAGGAAGAATTCAAGAAAAATTAAATTTTTATAAATAAATATGTAGAAGTATTAATAACTAAAATCAATTTATAAACTCGGACAAGTGAAGTAGAGATACAATTCTTTATTTCATAGGACAAAGATTCAAATATTTACTCGTCCCAAGTAATTAAGTAAATGCAACAATAATTAGAGTGTCTCGGGGGAAATAATGAATTTTCACATTTTAAACGCTTTTTAATATCTTTCAAATAGTTTTTTAATAAATAATTTACATTGTTACATCTGTGGAGTTTAACTTATTGTTTAAATTGGAACAACTTATTTTACTTTTAAAAACATAATATCCAAACTATCTATTTATTTGAATAATATATTAATAATGATCAACAACTAGTACATATATAATGTATAATGTAATTCTGTTTTATCTAGACAAATTATATTATCTTAAAATCGTTTATTAACAAAATTACAAAAACCTGTTTTATCTTGAAAAATGTTAGGAATACAATTTTCTTTCTAATGGTGCTTTTGGTTTACGATTATTGAAATTCACAAAATTACAAGGTTTAAGATTATTGAGTTCTAATGGTTTTTGGTCAGTATAAATAATGTGACAGCTAGCATTTTTCATCTATTTTCCGTCATTTTCAGGTATGTTGCTCATTCTATATTTTGTGCACAGGGTTATGCAAAACTCTGGTTTAGGCATCTTTTTAGGCTTCCCTTTATTGATTGTTGGGCTTTAGCCCTGTCCTCGCCTGATCTTTCAACTACTTCTAGACAAACTGGCTATAGAAAAAAATATAGGAAGCAGAAAAAAAAAAAAAAAAAAGCAAAATCCTATCTTGGCACAGAACTTAAGGTTTTTCTGTTCTCTTTTTCTTTTCAAACATACCATAAACCTTAATGAGTGACAGAGAAATGTGTTGAGAGCATTAAGTTAATAAACAATGTATGTTTGATGCCTCATTAAGGTACCAATATCTTGAAGAAAAAAATATAGGTACCAACCAGAGTAATCCCCATTATTACTGCATTTTTCTAACAACCATTGTTGCTTTTTCTTCTCTCCCTTTGTTTTCTTTTGAAAGATCTAGAATCCGATATTTTCCAGGACAAAGAGAAATGTTTTTTAAGGTAAAGATCTCAAACAAATTGTGGCATAACAAGCCAAATTGAACGCGAAAAAACGAAGTATGATGAACATGATTCATGCTTATTAGGCAGCAATTCATAGAACTATATCAACAAATTTTCTCCATCACCCTCTCTTTATATGCTTCCTCTTTGAGATGAGACTAGCAAGAACGAAAAGCTCAATCCAGCTCCTCTATATGTACATACATCACAATTCTTTAAGCTTCCGAGTCCAATGCATATGGCAGGCGGGCAATAAACTGAAAAAATGAATATGCATAATAATCCAGATTGTGCATCAGATATTTTGCATCTCCAAGTTCCAACATGTTACTGCAGACAAGAACTCAAGGTTGAATGTTTAATCAACGTAAAAATATGGACAATTTAGACAAATAACCAACCCGAATTTATACGATGTCTGATTGCGCGAAGAGCTTCTCCACCATATTATTTGAAAGGATCCTATTGGGGTCCAATTCCTTTCTTGCTTTATTGTATGAATCCACAGGAAACCTCGTTCTTAGCCTTGCTTGGAGAGCAGCAAGTTCATCCTTGTCCTTTGGAACCTAGATAGCAGATAATATGCACAAAAATTAAGTAGACTTCAATGTTAAGCACTTCCCTTTCATTTTCCAAATGATAAATTTGTTGATTACCAGTTGGATGTACCTTTGACACCAAAGCTTTCAAGAATTAGATTGTTCAATTTACAGTTCAGTAACAACAGCCGTAAACAAACATGACCAATGTTCATGTGTATGTGGGTGGGGGGCGGCGGCGGGGTTGGGTGGTGATTTAGGACAAAGATCAAATGATTAAGATTAAGCAATAATCATATCCAAATACCATGTTCGATCATTTTTCATTATTTATGATACTTTGATGATTACCTCAATCTTAGCCCAGTGTTCAAATGCAGAGTAACGATCCCATAATTTCTCCTGAGTCAGATGTCTGTAATGAAAGAATTCTTCTGTTATGTCCTTCCTCTGCCGAGCATCCATGGTAGGAAGGTACATGATTATACCCACCTGAAACAACATTAAAACTATTAACAGGCAATACAATCTTCCAAACAGCATTACAACGTTGAAATTCATGGAAGGAGCCAAGGGGTTTCGGAATTTAAGCAACTCAATCTAACAAAGTTGGTTTAATAACATAAGGTTTGTACCATTCTATATATTATAATTTGGAGATATCTCTAGTCATTGTAAGATATCCAACACACATCCTCACCAAGAAGACTAGACATTTTGAACATGGAACAAGGGGAAAACCTGATGGCAGGTAATACAAGGACCTAACAAATTTGACTAAGTTAAACTCTCAATAACTTTGTTAACATTTAAAGAAAGAAATTTAAATTTAACTCAACCTCACAAAACCAATCAAGACGAGGTTTGCACCTAACAAAAACTTAAAATTAAAGTATGAATGACATTACTGTGGGTAGTTGAGTAAAATTAAAATAAATTATATTTCAGAAAATAAATTCTCTTTCTTCACACAAAAAATGCATATCTAGAGAAGCTAAAGTTTTTGCATTTAAAAAAACTGATTTCATCTTTTCTCAAAAAGTTACTAAAATTATTAAAATCCCAAATGCACCGCCGAAAGTTTCATTATTCAAAACATGAAAAGAAAAGGAAGCAGAATTATCGTGATAAACATAGAGCTGTGCTCACTTCATATGACCAAGCAGTAATGCAAGTTCACCCATCCTGGCTTAATAAAGAATTTGGAACTATCTGTATGACAAACTATTATCCAGGAAAGAAATTTATTACCCAAGAAAATATATCATCCTCAGATGGGCTTGAAGCAGGACTCATGGGACTCCTACTGCTCGCTGTCCAGCGCTGCTCAATCGGAGCAGGTGCAGGTATCTCTTCATTCTCTATAAGTTGCTTCAGCTCTTCAATGTATTCAAGGTCTTTCATGCTTGGATTAGCTAGTTTTCCAGCTGGGAAACATGTCTCCGATACCCACTGCTGGCCTCCACAATCAAAGCCCAATATTTCATCACTCCATCCAACCCTGTACCCTTCTGACTTTCGCCAGAACTCGGCCTCAGCTTGATTGATGCTGATGATGTGTTTTTTATTGAGAGGATCCAGGGCAATTAGTTTATCTCTTAATTCTGTGAAAGAAAGCTCATCTATTTTTTGTTCACCATCTTCAGCTGATTTACCCCTAGATCCTTCTGCTCTGTATAAAATAACAAAAACTTATGCACATCTTGAAATAGAAAAGTTCACAATATGGCACCAATAAAATAATGACACATTTCACTAAGGAAATATAAAAAGAAAACGGAAGGTTTTGGCAGCAAGCTACAAATGGAGAAAGTGATTAAAACGGTAGCAAAAGCAGAAGAATACCAATGAGATCACAGCACTTTTTCAACAACTCGGATCAATATGCAAAATACATTAACAGTTATCAATCAGTAGTACCTTACCAAATTACAAGAATTAGTAGGAAATTCACAGGCCTACAAAATGGAAACAGTTCTAAATCTTTGGTAATTCCTAAAATCTTCTACTTCTATCTCTGAATGTAAATTTAAATCATATTCAAGAGACAAAAAAAAAAAATGGCACCCAACAGGGTCTGCTAGCTTTTATTAGGTGAAAAAGACTCAGCAACACTCTCTTGCACTGGTTACTCTAGTACTTCCAACAAACCAAAATAAATTGATTAATCTTACAGTCAACAGTGAAGGTGTATTTGTACCCATATTTCTGGAGGGACTCCCGGTAGAGGTCACGAACATGCTGTATGGCTTCATCTTTAGTATATTGTGGTTTAAACTTGGGAGGACCTTTCCACTTTGAAACAGGATTGCATCGCACAACCACAACAGAGTCAGTATAAGGGATATAAAGGTACTTCACATGCTTGTTATCAGACAGCAATTTCCTGCATAAGATAGAAAAGGGCTAATATTCAAATCTTTGGAGGCAGATCCTTATTACCGATTCACTCGTTTGTTCTTATTAAAATAAACATTTAAATTGGTCATCCAAAATTAGCTTTCTTGACATCAATAATTCTGAGATTTTTTCTAACTAACTAAATTAGTCCTTCAAAGATTGCAAATATTTATAAATATGTCCTTTTATGTCACCACTATAGTGTGCAGCATTTTAGATTTTTCTGGGGCTAATTTAGTGACAAAAATCTTTAAAGAATTAATATGATTACACTATAATCTATGGAGGACAAACTATGGGGTTTACTCTCAGTAATTATTATTAGTTGTTGGGAGTAAAGCAACTTTTAGATCTTGGTTCCATGTAACAGAAAGATAATGTAACTAACGTGGTAATGATAAATTCAACATATATGTTATTTGATTGATATACCAAAAAGGAAAAAATAAACACCAAAATAATTACTTGTGATTTTTCTTTATCTCCTTCATGGTTGAGACATATGTGTGCTCCACAAGCTCCTGTCGATCAACACACTGAAGGGTGACTTCAGCCACAACTCCAAGTCCTCCAAGACCACATCGAGCAAGATAAAACAGCTCAGGATCTTTATCTTTTGATATTTCTATAGTCCCTTTGGAAGGGGTGACCAATTTCATGGCAATCACTTGTTCATCAATAGGAGGCAATTTTGCACCGGTGCCATGTGCACCAACCTAAAACATGAATGCAAAGCATTTTACTTTATATGGAAGATGACAAGGAGATCTAGTATTAAACGACCCAAAACAGAAAAACCTCAAGCAGACAGAAAACTCTGATACCCTTTTTAATCAACACACTTACATAATACACAGAACGATAAATACGTAAGAATGCATAATAAATTTGGGCTATGGGTAAAAACGTGGTAGGGTAGATTTTGGTAACATTTCTCTTAGGAAAATCTGATATTGGTTATCTTGAAATATGGATTTGCATCTAACTCACCTCAACAAAACTATCTTGTAAAGTAAAAATTATTCGTATTTAGTACTATAATTTGGTCATACAACTACTAAGTCGATGTCTCTTATACACCTCCTCACCCAAACATTTTATATATTTGGGCATGAAGTTTCTACAACAAATTCTTATACCATCTTAGAATTTCACTTTCAACCTCAATCAACTTTACAAAACAAATTTGTAAGATAAAAATTATCTCCCACATATTTAATTTAATCACATCACAAGTTGATGTGATAACTTTATCATGCCAATGCTGAGTACTAGACATATTAAGCATGAAGTTTGCAAGACCGTTCTACAAGTGATAGCAATTGCTTTGATAGGCCCAACAACAAGCTATGCGTGATGATACTATCTCACAACTTGAATTCAAGCATAATAAGTCAATTCGAGCTTGTATTCTTAATTTGGTAATATAACTGGTGAGAGCAGATCTCCGAAAAGTGGTAAAAGATAACAAAAGAAGAACCTGAATAATGCCACCAATTTGCTGCTCCCTAATGGAAGCAAAATTCTGCAAGGTGAGGCCATGGTCCTTGAGGCCATCCACAAGCTGCTGCACTCTGATCCCAGCCTGCACCTTCACAGTCTTCCTCTGCTTGTCCACTTCCAATATCTCATCCATCAGCGCCAAGTTCACCATTCCGACCCTCGACAGCCCAATCCCGTTCGGCGACAGCCCCGACCCGACCGGCCGTATACGGCTCCTCTTCTCGTGCGCCTCCCTCACCACGCGCTCCAGCTGCTCCACGTTCTCCGGCTGGAGGAAGTTGCGCGTCTGCACCTCGTGTGTCCCGCTCCAGTTGGACACCGTGTGCAGGTCCTCCGGCAGCGGCGCGTACCGGAAGATCTGCGCCTTCTTGTGCTTGGCATCGTCCGGCAGGGGGAAGGTGTAGTAGGTGGCGGCACCGCAGAAGAGCAGCAGCGCCGCGTAGCCCGCGTACTTGCGGGTTTCTGCGTCGGCAGAGGAGGCGGGTTCCGGCGACGCCGAGAATCGGCGGAGGAGGAGAGAATGCGAGTGGTGGCGCGTGAGAGCGAGCGTGCGCTTCGCAACCAGTGTTCTCAGCATTTCTGCGCTCAACTCTGGACCAAACACCGAAGTGGTAGATAGTGAGTGTTTAGGAATCAACGCTACTCATAAAATTAATTTGAGTTAATTATTCATCTAAATTCTACTAAAATTCTCAAGAACCAAAAAATACGGCTAAAATGAAATTTCTTGTTTTGTTTACATTACACATTGTATGATGAAACATGTGTCGAGTACTATAGTGGTATAGAACAAAACACTTGAACCCTAGATCTTTTTTTATAGTTTTGTTGGTGTTTTTGGTAGCTGTCCTTTTTGTGATAGTTTTCCTGACCTAGTCCACTACAACATAACATGTGTTGTCTTCCTAACTCATGTCACCAATGTCTCACAAAATATTTAACAACAGGTTTCAAACTTATTATTACTGGACACGGTTAGAGTCTCAATTTGATTTATTTGGGTATATCTTTTTTTCTCTTCCTTTATTAAAATGAGCTTTCTTTCATTCTTACTGTTTTACTCTTTCTGGCTATCATTACGAGAAATTTATCAAGTTTTAGACTATTTTGCAATGATAATTTCTTTTTGTTAGTTTCATCTTTTCTTTTGCTTGGTGAAATCTTAGGATATGAATAAAAATGAATCACATCAACGAGTCTTCATGTGTTTAAATCTTAGGAATAAGAAGAAAGAGATAGGAAAAATCGTTAAAGAGAAGCACTTAATGTGTTTAAAAAGAAAATTAGAAAACAAAAAATAGAAAATAAGAGGCCATTCTCTAAAACGAGACAATTTGTTTTAAAATATGTTAGTACATTTTTGTTAATCATAATATAACCTTCAAGCAAGTAATATAAATGGTTAGCAACCATGCCTCTTGGTATAAACTAATCTGTTACAAATCTGCAGTTTTACAAATCACACTTTCCTAAAATGATATATTTTAGGAATCAATTCCCTAGAATTACCACATACACAATACATACGCCATTATTTTGGGTAATTCTACAATATGCCAATTGCAACAATAGTTGCATCTACTAGAATCTGGTAAGCATGATGTATCCAACCCTTGAAAATGCAGTCATATATTGGCAGCTGCACAGTAGGTCTTCCAGACTCCATTGATATAAAGTCTGCAATTTGTCAATAACCACAGATCCCACGTAAAACTGAAAAGTATATCTTCCCATCCAAAGGTGCCTCAGGATCTACCTGCACAGGATAAACAAGAGTTGAGTGTTATGTTATCGATACCATAAAACAACAGGATTCACAGTGATATTTCCAAAAGCATTCCTTCATTTGCTACGTAATGCCGTCCACCCCTATCAAACGTTTAGTTCAATATCAAATAGCAAAGTTGCTTTTGCCCAAAATTATTTAGATTCTATTTAGTTAGAGTTATATTCAAATTAGTAAGTTACTTGCAATATTTCTGTACTAAGCTACTCACATACATTATTCTACTAATATGCACTCTTGTCCAAAGAAGTCAATCCACCATTTATTTCATTGAAAAAGTTAGGAGCCCACTTAAACCACCAGCTCCAGACTTAATAGGATTGCCAGAGCAACTTCAGCTCATTTTGGTGGCAGATGAACAGGGCCTCATGTACACTGACCAAACTAAGTTAAGTCGATAAAAAAAATATTATTCCACCAAGTCATAGAAGAGACAACTGGAAAATCTAATAAATACATATCAATAACATGGTTGTCCAAATTTTATGGGTATCAATGTTAAAAAATGGATTACCATCTTGGACTCACTTATGAAAATAGTAAAAAACACTAATATGCAGTTCCAAGGCTTATTCAGGAAAAACGACTTTTCTGGTTTGTTGCTTGCCTCGTAAGTATTTTCCACTAATATTGACATTGGTGCAATTTATAATATCTACGAGAAACTTGGGTGACCATCTTTAGAAGAGTCTTCTCTCTCAAACACGTTTTTCATTCACATATTTACTATATTGCTTAAGGAAACCGAACCTGATCTACTCAATCCAAGCACATGTCGGTGCCTCCAGAGTGTCTTGTTAATATATATATGGGGGAAGCAAAAAATCGCGGTCCTTTGTCTTGAGAAATCAATGGATGTTAGTAACTGCAACTCTCGCTTGAGAAACTAAAATCGGGATAGATTTGAATGAAATATGTAACTGCCAGTTCTTTATGAATAGAAGGAAAAGGAGAGACACGGGTAAGGAATAACTTGAATTTAGTGAGGAACAATAAGCAACACACTAGACAAAAGGATCAAGAGGCCTGAAATAGTAATGAAGAAACAGGCTAGATGTCGATGTCACATTTGTGTTTCAGATTTCATAAATTATAAGAATTCAATTTTAACACAATTTGCAAAAACACTTCCACTGGCCTTGGAATGAAGTTCTATTATAAATAGGTAGATCAATAAATAGACGTCAAAGTCAACCAATTAGCATATAGGTGACATTCGCACCACAGCCTCTGCAACATTTGTATAATTACACTGAATAAAAAATAATCAACAGTAGGATTCACACAAACATTTTTTTGGTTTTAAAAATAAATTAGCAAAAAACAGAGCAAAATATTAAACTGTAGTTTTTTCAAAATTTTCGCTTGATGCTCTGTCCCGAGTCAACAACCAATTCAACCCATTTACAGGACATGGACAACGTGCGAGATCAGAAATGTTAGCAGCTATCTTATCACGCAAATATAGCATTCGTACATAGCAGATTATCAGGATAAAAATATTTTCAACATCTCTATAGTAATTAGAAAAAAGTATCTTTAAAATCCTTTTATTCATTTCAGCATATCTTTATCTCCTTTTTTAAAGGTCCTATCTTAAAGGATTTAGTTATTACTAATAGAGATAATAGTGTGATTGATATCAATAAAATAACTTTTTATTTCCATACTTATTTCAAGTCATACAAGCTAGAGAAGCATAAGACATACCTCCCTGACCGAGTATTTCTTTTGGTGACAGAGATACTCTCGCCTTTTTCATCTTTAACACTGCTTTTACTAGTTTTGGACCGACGAACCCCTATAATCAGCAACCACTTGTTAATTATAACAATAACAATAGAATCAAGCTCATTAGCAAAAGCTGTTTTTAAACTAACCTCTCGTCTTAGCCTGGGATGATTGGATTTCAATATCCCCTTGATCCGACTCTGTCAACTCACCCGAAGCACCAGAATGATCTTCTGGCACAAGTTTAGATTCTGATTTCCCATTTGATGTCAACGTTGCCTCTTCCGGGCAACCATCAATTACTTCACCTTCTGTTTCATCTGGAAAAAAGATCAACGATTAGAAAAATCGTAAGCATAACATTCACGAGAAGTTCATCCAAACCAAGAAGCTACGCGACATCAAATAAAATTCCTAAACATCAGAATTTTTCCAGAGCAGACAATTGTTTATCCAGTAAAAATCATACAGCGTACTTATGCTTAAATGTTCATCCTTTTAGCCAACTTATCAGTTGATTGACATTTGCAATATAATATTAATACATCATTCTGTAAAGATTGATCATGTCGGCGTAGGAGTAGGACAAGATTTTGACAATGAGTCTTCGTGGGCTTTGATTAGTTCATTATTACCACATAATGTACATCAATAAATATATGACGTCATAAGGAAAACAGCTAAAGTAGAACACCAGGACATTTTTAAGTTTAAAAGTTAACCTGAAGCTGAATTAGATTCCGAGTGATCTTCAGAATTTGTAGCCACAGTTAAACCCTCCATGCTGTCAATCTTCTGTTGATGGACTTGGGCATTTCGAGCAGTAACTTCCTGTTCCTTCCTATCCGTGTGAAACTTATTCAGTTTATCCTCAAACTCTTCAATGCAAGCTTTAAGTTCAACTTTCGCAAACTTCTTGCCCTGATTTCAATTAAATTGTATTAAAAAAAGCCTCAGCCATTTTTACAGTAAGTATGCATGACAGCATAAGCAAAAAAACATTTACCTTGTTCAGTATGTTCCTGAAGTGGTCCATGACAGAATCCTCTGACAAGACATGCTCATATGACTTAAATAACTCTATGAGTTTTTTCATCCCTTTTTCCGTAAATGATAACTGAGAGAGACAATAAGATATATATTCCCATTGTCGGACATCTGCAGATAAATATAAAGTCACGATCACAATAGGCAATAAACTACAAATAATTAACTTCTCTTGGTTTTGTAATTTATTTCAAAACCCTTCACAATTACAAGAATAAAAATGAAAGGGCGGGCAGTTAAAAACAACTCATGTTTTAACTCATGGGCTGATGAAATGTGAAATAAGGAAATGTTTGGCGCATCCTAAAAAAAATTGGAAAACATTTTATCATAATAGTCTGAATCGTCTTAATAATTATAAGATATGCACAATCTTAGTTGGCGTATGATATCCCATCGCGTCAATTGCATCCCCCTTGCAGAGAAGCTAGCATTGCTGTTTAGTTCATTTCCATTTGACACCGTTTACATGCACGGACAAACTACCAGGCTAATCACAATTTCAAGCTAACGTAAGGAAGTGGTTCTAGGTGCAAAAAAATAATAATTATTTATTAAAATATAGGGACACTATAAAAAACTTATTTAGACAATTTTTGGCATAAACTGGTGAAACTGCTTACTATTTAGACTGAACTGGTTGTATTCAGAATTTAAAATTTTAAAAAATAAGAAGATATACCTGTAACACCACTAAACCGATGGCATAGCTTTTCCACCAGAGCTTCCATTTGTCTATCCTGGAGTAGTTAATGAAAATAAAGTGAGGATAGCAATCAGAATAAATATAGAGCAATTTCAGCATTGTGCTAACACATACCTTTTTGATGGAAGCAATTAAAAATTGCATGATGTTGCAGAAAGAATCTTTGCTCAGATTTTGCTGAGATAATTTGCTTAGTATATCCGGAAGTAAGTTATATATTGGATTGTTTCCTGTAATAATCCAGAAAACTATATCAAACAACTTTCTTCCCTTAAAAATTCAAATATCGAAAATAATTAGATACTTTTCTACACAAGACAAAATCGTAGTACAAGTCAAAACCTTTTTTCGAAAGTTCAAGAAAGAAAAGCTTAGCTAGGTTTGCAATTCTCTCATCTTCATCTTCTAATCTTACAGCCATTTCATTGATGTACCCTTTCACCTGATCAAGAAATGATTGCATCAGTGTCTAAACTAAATTACAGCGCAAACTGAAAAAAAGAAATAATGAGTGACTTCTACCTTCATCATGTCATTTAGTATGAGATGTGAAAGCACCAATACAGCATTCTTCCTAACAGATATACAAGGATCCTTCAGGCGGGCATACATGTTTTCTGTCCATGGTTCTAAAAGATTGGGAAACCGTACTGCTAAATCTCCCAATGCAATTGTGCAATTCGAACGGACAGTTTCAGAATGTGCGCTTTCCACAACCGTAAAAAGGAGTTGGAGATTTGCATCACTGAAAACAAATCACTTTATTTTCACTCCATAAATAATCAGGAATAAGAACGAGATAAGAGGTAAATATTTAACAAGGAACTCACCAAAAATCTGCATCAATAATCATCAATCGACACAAAGCGAGCATTGCAGACGCCTGTAATTCTGGATACTGAATAAATGGAAGTTACGTCAGCAATGCATCTACTTTATGATGTTTAAAATTTTATTCAAGGCTCGAGATCAACTAATTTTTTAAATTATATTCTATTTTCACATTACCACAATAACTGCGGGCTTCCATATATAGGCATTAACTTGGTCGAATATAAAAAAGCTACCAAATAATGACTAGAAAATGCAAAGACAGCTTAAGTCTGTAGAAGGAAATCAAGACAATCAATCACCTTCTGCATTAGTCCAAAATTTCTACACAGCTTTGACAAAAATGTTGCACAGACACCAATCAAATTCTTTTCATTTGAACCACCAGATATTATTTCTTTTTCTGCCTTTTCAAACAAAGCATCAAGCGCTGCATCCTCAGAGGCAGTAAATCCTAACTCGGCATTTATATCATTATCCTGCAACACATTAACAATGCCAAACTTAATTGAATTGACAGCAAAAGATCAAGATGTGTTGCTGATGACTGATAGTTGAAGCAATCAAGGATGGCATGACAGTAAGAAAGAAACATTGACTGCACCTTCTGTGTAGCAGCTGACATTGTATCATTGCTGTCTAGGTTCTGATTCTCACTGTCCTTTTTCTCTTTTGTAAGTTTCTGCTTCTGAATTTTACGGGCACAGGACTCAATATATACCAGTTGATTCATGGCAATATGACTTACTATAAATAAAAATCTGCTAAGTTTTGGTACTTGAACTGTGAGTGGCATACTGCCACTAATTGTGTCAACGTCACTCTGCTCATTAACACCACCATCATTAAAGACAGAACTGAGAGATTTTTTTATAATATCAACAGCTATGGTTTCTGGGGTAGGGTGAATGGCATAGACGGCAGCTATGGCTTTGTCAGCAGCAGCAAACCAAATATTTGTGGGAAGCCAAAAACCAGTGATTAAACTTTCTAGAATACCAAAGATTCGAACACTACTACTAACCAACAGTTTCTTCTTGTCTTCTTCAGACAGTCTCTGGATAGCAAGACAAGCTGTCTTTGCTAGCAAAGGATCAACTTTGGACCAACGACCGAACCCAATATCGATTATGTCCTGTAAGTGTGAGCCAAGCACACCAGGTGACGTCTTCGCAACCATGCAAAGGACTGATAAAGCACTACGGCTCTGCTCTGCAGTGGTTCCACCAATATTGAAGCAAAAGAAATCCCATAACGCTGATATCTACAGTAGCAATGACGAGATGAGGAAATCAAATCAATAGTGAGAACCAAATTTGGTATACAGGCAAAAATAATTTCTTTTGATGGGAGAAATAGAAGGACACTAATATACTGATACAGGAGATCATAACTCACTGTCAGCCTCAACAATTTGAACCCTATTTACGACTTCAAAAATTATTTATACTTATTTAAGAGCAGTGTTTATCACCAAATGATACGCAAACATGAAAACAAAGTCAAACTCATTCTTGTCCCAAAATATATTTAAATTTGTGAACACATATATGAACTGAAAAAGAAAGCCTTCATTTCATATTTGGGGAATAATATCTGGAGTCTAATACGGAGGTATTCAAATAGTTTATGTAGCATATATACTACTCAAGAAGGTACATGAAAACATACCGTGCTGGAAGATATATCACCCTTAGAGACTAGGGCCCCGATTATACACTCAAGGGCTGCTAGATCTCCTATATTAGAATCAGAGGCAAGACTCGAAAGATTATTGGCAGTTTCAATTGGACTTTTCCTGATGTATATTGTATGGAAAGCGCTCTCCACTGCTTCATAGATGGCTTTATCCTGAGAAAATACCTACAAATGGAACAGAGGACAGAAATAAAGAATTAATTTTATAAAAATCAAGCGCTTCATACAAATAAAAAAGTACATATCCATAACACATCGAAGAAATAATCTAATATAAATATCATTATTTCAAACTACTTGAGATTGTGATCTGCAACCATAGTTGCAATCAAGTTTGCCTGTGATTTTCCCCCTATTTCAACAACCACAACGAGACTGTGATGGCGACACAACATTTCACAATAAAAGAAGCAAGGACTTACAAGTGGTAACATCTTTCGGAGACATTCCTCGGAGCCATCAATCTGAAACTGTCTGCATCTCATCAATAAGAGAATTGTGTTCTCAACGTCAGTGGCAGAAGATGAAGCCATCAATTGGACTAGGGTTGCCATTGTGGCTCCTATGCATTTAGAGAACCGCAATCCAGCCTCAAGAGATGCAATCAATGCCCTAGTCTGTTCCAAGTTCCCAACATCCGGCACACTACTGTTCTGCAAAGCAATTGCATCATCTGATTGAGACATGCAACTATCAGTTAAACTGTCTTGTTGCTGCCCCTTCACAACAGTTTCATTATTTGAATCAACCACTTCTCCATCACCGTTAAAATGATCAGTATCAGAGGAGGGTTCTGCTCCTTCTGAAGGCTCAAGCTCTTTCAACTTCATTTTGTACTGATCTAAGGTTGCATCAAAGGAGGCTACTCGAAGCTGAGGACCAAAAGGGTTGTGCTGCAACATCATGATCAACAGATTCAAAGCATATTTTCTCACCATTGCACTCTTGTCCTCCAACCTTCCAGCAGCAACTTCTGCAACCTCATTCCACAGTCCAATTGAAATAGAGTGCTCCTCACATAATTCAGCCCACACCTGAAGAACTCGACTTCTGGTATAGGCAGAAACATCTCTACAACGCTCAAGCAAGATGTCCAACATAGCTTGCTTGGTACGCAAACGAATGGACTTAGAACTTGCTTCGCCAACATCAACATCTTTAAATGCCTTGGCTATTAGCTTCCCCATCACCGCAACAAGTGCATTGCGTATCTTATAAGACTCTCCACCAAAGTGAGGGACAAGAATGCCAATGTTAGTCGAAATCAATTTTGGTATGCGGTCAGCAAGCTCGACCAAGAAACGACCCACATTTTCAGCCCCAGCTGTGTCTTTCACATAATCTTTGGGATTAGTCCTTCCAATCTCCCTGACAAGGGCCATAGCGAGGCTTCCATCTCCATACTTCTTCTCAGCACCAGCAACTGCATCAGCCATGTGCGTGACCACAAAATCATACTTGTGAATCAGGTGCACAACGGATGCACACGACTGAGCTGTGTAATGATACTTAGTAGAGCAGGCTCCAATTATACGGCATAGGGCCTCTTTAACATCGGAATCTTTTAAGAGAACCGCATCCTCAAACATAGAGAAAGCATTTCTACAACAAGAGTGTCAGTTCAGAAAGCTTGTCAAAATACTGCTTCTAAGAATAAGGTCAGCTTACATTAACAACACCCACTTGCTTTTAAAAAGGTATTTTGATGGATTCGAGAATATCATTGCCAGAAAGCAAGTGGGTGTTCATTTGCAGCGGCTAACAAAATGAGAAAAATACACAAACCACTCTCACTTTGTAATAAAAGACAAGTAGTTTTCATCCAGGTCCGGCGAACTGAAAAGCAATTCAAGGTTTATCTCCAAAGAATTGGCAATGAGGTTGAGTATCCGAGCTCTTTGTGCCTCCCAATTCCATGAATTCACAGCTTGTTTCTTCCTACCATTTGGAGCGACAACCTGAAACCAGATACAACAATACAGCACACTTGGGCAAAAATCAAATCAGGGTACGCTTGGAAAAACTTCACCAAAAATTTAAAGAGAAAAAAAATAAAGAACAAATTAAATAAGTTTTTCACCGAGTTAAAATTAGCTTATCCCAAGCTAATTCGTAAAAGTTTTCATACAGTCTCTCTAAATCTTTATTTTTAAACTTGTAAATTGGCTAATTTTAGTTTATAAAAACTTTTATTCCACTTTTGTCTTATTTTTCTCTTCTAGAAGTATTTACGAAAACACACCCTAATCCTTCATATATATACAAGGTTGTCCCTAAAGGATACATTACATACTTTGAGCCATGAAATATACATTCAAGAGCAAATTAGAGCGCATCCCTCTGATTTTTTCAGTTCGCACACAATTCCCTTTTGTTTCCAATTCCTACCCTAACTCCCTAATTCTTTAAAGCATCACATCAAAACTTCTCAAACATTCCACCAATAAGCCCCTTAACAATTGAAAACCCTACATCTGAAGGAGAGATGAACGTAATTTACTCTAAATTAAAGTGTCGTTTCCGTGATTGAGGAATTCCCGAGAAGGAGTAATGATTAATGTGTCCGTCTTGTTGAGAAACGAAATGGAACATTTGAAACGTGAGAGGGAACGAACCTTGGAGGTGTTGGAGTGTAGAGCGAGCAGAATGGAGAGGAGGAAGAAGGAGTAGATTTTGAAAGCGTTGCGGTGAGAGGCGATGGGGACGTGGTAGTTGGAGGCTCTGGAAAGGGAATCCACGTTGGGGAGGAGGACGGCGAGGTTGGAGCGGAGCGTTTCGAGGAGGCTGAGTTTGGAGGAAGGGGAGAGAATGGGGAAGGCGCGAACCAAGGAGTAGACACGGTCGAAGACGTCCTGCTCCTCGATGCACAGAATCTCCCTGTCGGAGAGATCAAAGGACACACCTGAAAGAAAAGGAGGAAATTAGGGATTGATGAAGAAGAGTGAAAAAGTGAGATTGGTTTACCTTTGACGAACTCTTCGAGTTTGGAGGAGACGAAGGAAGCGACATCGACAGGGTTCTGAACGCAGAGCCTGTTATCGTCTTCGTGTTCGTGTTCCAGCTCTTCCAGCGTGCGAGGGAAGACGAAGTGAGGTGCCATGGAGAGAGAGAGAGAGAGAAGAAGAAGAAGAAGAAGAAGTAAAGGGTTTTTGATTTTCCGATCTCTGCTATGCAAATTTGAAATGAAACTGAAAGTGGATAAAGGCGCCAAATAGCATCTCCATATAAACTTCTAACGTTACAATGGAACTGTGTTTAATTTAATTTCAAAAATTAAAAAAAAAACAAATTAATGTATATTTTAAGTTGATTTGTAAATATGTTTTTATATATATTGCAAAAAAAAAATCATTACTTTTCAATCTTCGTATTCTCTATGTTTGGGATATGATTTTAACTAAATGAGAATGTTTAGAAAATACTTTTAATAAGGGAAACCTTTTTCAATTTTTATTTTTTACTTTTTTATTTATAAATATATAAGATATAATGTATTATTGATTTATATATATTTTTAGTTCTTATAAATATGATTTCCCGTCTTTTTAGTCACTATGAAGATGTTTGTTCGATTTAAATTTGTAGTGTTTTCCAATTTTTGTTTTTTTTAGTCTTTATGATAATTGGGTTTAGTATAACACTGAAAATAATAAAAAAATTATTAATTTAATGTAATTAAAATATTAATAAATATTTTAAATTAAAGCAATTATATGTTTTATATGTGTAATTTAAATAAGTAACTCAGTCCTTCATTAATAGAAATAAAATAATTATATATAATAGTATTTTTATTATTTTTTTTCATTCAATAATTTCCTTTCCACGTTTATTTTTTTACTGAAAATGATTATAATTTATTTAATATTTATAAATTTTGAATTATTATAAATCATTTAGTTTCTACTGTCTTAATCAGGTTTTCTATTTTTTTAAAAAAAATATTTTATATTTTTAGAATTATTAGTCATAATATGTTAAAGTTAGACGTAATATATAAATATAATCATTATCTTTTATTTTCACACGATTTAAAACTGATGTAAACTAATTTTAATCAAAATTAATATTGATAGACGATAAACTATGGTTTTCACTATTTTTAACATTTTTTCATACTACAAGGTGTATTTTAACATTCTTTTTACTTTTTTCTAAATATTTTACATTTTTATAAAAACATGTTATCTTTCACTTTATTTTATTTTAAATTTGAATAAAATATTATAAAATATAGTACAAAATTGATAAGGAATATATATAACTATTGAAAATAAAATAAACATAAAGAAAATGAATTATGTATAAACGATTGAGAGATTTAGTTAATTAAATACAGTTAAAAATTAGGAAATATTTAAAGGAAAAAAGATAAAATGAATTTTCACTCTAGCAATTGTGTCTTGATGATGGTGGCACTGATTTCTTCTAGGTAGGGAAAGAGATGTCCAGAACCGGGGAGTTCATGGTATTGAATCCAAGGAACGTTTTGAACAATATAGCGTTGCAGCTCAACAGGGATGAGCTTATCGTCATCTTCCAAACCCAACTATGGTGTCACGACAAATGGATTCAGCTTCACCTTGTTGCTGCACCTGTGACTGCACCATGTTCACAACTTCAAACCAAAACATAGGTTTACTCAAAAGATAATCATTAAAAAACACTAGTTATTACTTAATGATAATGAAGAGGAGCATGGTACCTGATGTTGTGTGTTGACTAAGGACTTGGAAAGGATTGCCAAATCTTGATGTGAGTTACAACACTTGATGAAGGAAACCATTTCTGAGTAAACCACCAGAAAGTTAGCCATGGAAAGTAGTGAGCAACTCGGAGGGCCCATTGGTCTTGTGTGAATTGGTGGTAGTAGAACTTTGTGGTCAAATTGGAAGGAAGGTTATGCCACCAATAATTTATCACTGGAGTCATCAGTGTTGCCCCGGCAAGTCTGTTCTTACCACCATAATTCACAACCATACCAAACTCATTACAAAACTTTCAAATCAAAGTCTCACTCAAAAACACAACTAAATTATTACTATATGTATATAATTTTGAAACAAAATAATTGAGACCCACGTCATAAGGTTGAAACAAGTACGTTGGGTTCACTTTTTTAATTAGTAGGTATTGAAAACTTGATTGATTTGAAGTTGGGATGAGGAAAGTGGATGGCCATTTTGTTGGTAAAAAATAAAAGATTAATAGGAAAATTTTAAATAAATATTTTATTAAAATATTATTTATTAATTAACAAAAATGGTTTTTACAAATTAAGTTTGCATGTAAATATTATTATTGATGATAAATTAGTAATTTTTCAAATAATTCTTATAAATTCACTACTTTTTTTTGTCTAAACTTTCTCTTTCAACATTTTTCCTTTTAAAAATTTCTCCATATATCATCTTAAATTACTTCAAGCAAATACATAACATTTTTTTAAAATCATTTTCTATCAAAAGAAAATCAGAATTAATCCTACCACATAAATTGCAGCATTTCCTTGATAACATATCTCACCTAACATAGTGTACAACCAACATCTTTTTTTTTTTTCCCACATCATCGATTCATTTACGTAACAAGATCTTGAATTATTATTTTAAATATGCACACGTTATATAATTTTAAAGGGAAAAACTAAATTAAGCATAGAATTAATATGAATTCCTATTAACAAAATTATTATTATAAAATTTAAATATAATTCTTATTAATTATCGATCAATTTATTACTTTTTTTTTTTCAAATTTCTTTTTCGAAGAAAAAAATCGAAAACCCCCAATCATTATTGTGATTCCTAGAGGATGAATTTCATCTACTTTTTTCTGTCACCAAAACCACAAAAGACCAGAATCGGTTGTTCAGACACCAATTAAAGAACCTACTGGGCATAAAATCTTGAAAAACACTTTGCAACGAAAGTTGAGACAAGAAAATCTTAAAAGAACATGAAAGAAAATAAGGAACAAGAAGTTTGTCTTACTTACCTATGAGGAATGAACTTGAGGCAACCCCACACGGCTTGTCCTCCCATAGAAAATCCCATCACATAGAACTTTTCTCCCAATCCCAACTTATCTGCAAGCTCTTCAACATCAAGTGCCAAACTTTTCATCGTTCGATTTGGATCTGGGTCACTTTCTCCATACCCAGGTCTATCAAAGGACACAACACACACTCCAAGTTCCTCAAGAAGCCCCTGATCATTCATCATCAAAAACTAGAATCAACCCAGATGAACACAAAACTAATAAAACACTGAATTTTTTAAACCTACTTCAATGTTCAAAAGCAATTACACAATGACACTTTCACTAAACAAGATTATATACATACTTTGGGAAGGTTTGTTGCAATAACAGCATCATGTCGAGAGGAACCAAAGCCATGTAAGAAGACAATCTTGTTCTTGGCCAGTTGTCGAGGCACGCCATGTTCCTTGTAGGCCAAGTGCCTTCCGTCTCTGAGCTGAATCCTTGGGCCTGTGATGGGGGGACCATGTGGTGAACCACATGTTCTTGGGGGTGGAGGGTGAATGGCCTGATATGCCAAGGCCACAAGACCTACAAAGAACACTGCTGCAATTTTTATCAGCATTTTTTAGTGCAGCAAACCAGAGAGTGACAGAGAGAGCATTAAGGAATCACTGTTTGTACTCTTGCTAGGTGTAGCAGATAACAACGTGACCATCTACTCGTCACAAGATTCTTAAATATAGAAAAAATAATATCATGCATGGGAGAGATTTTTTTTCTGTAATCATCTTAATCATTAATTGATACTAATTATTTATTATAACTATTGAATTTTTAAAATAAATTATTAGATAAATAATACTCTCTCAAATTATTTATCTATTACACTTTATGTTTTTTATATAAAATTTAATAAATATAACAGCTTAATAATCAGTTTTTTTCATGTTTTTTTCTTCTTTCATTTCACATTAAATACATAATTGTATATTTATTAAAAAAAGCAAAGTTAACATAATTTATCTAAATTAATTAATACGATTTTAAACCTTAAAACCATTTAATAAATAGAAACAAGGTTAAAATGGATCTGAGAAGTAAAAGGGAAGGAAGGAAATATAGAAAGAGAAAAGATATATCAAATTGTTCTTAGAAGCAATTGGTAGAAGAGAAATTTTTATTCTCCTAGAAATTTAAAGTTGAATTTTTGTGTGTTTGATTGACGTTTTCAAAACTAACATTAATAAGAAACAATATTTATTGGATGAATTTTGGTCAAGCTTTTTACAAAAACATTCTAATGGAGAGGTAAAAAATAAATTTCTCAAATTAAAAGAAAAAATTTACAGAGAAAAAAAAAATACTGTTACATCTTCCGTTCTACAATTATTGCAATTTTAATAATCCAAACAAAGTTCAAAATTAATTGATGTCCTCACATTCTAGGAAACACATTATTATTTTTAGTTTGTCCTCAAATTAATTACTCTTTCTATGTAAATTTACTAGAAAATTATTCCAAAATACTATTTATTATTGCTTTCAATGTGTATAAAAAAAATAAAAAATCTCTGCGTCTCACAGGCACTATGAAAGTTAATAAAAATATGGACATCACATGCAGAAACAGTAGAATTAACTGCATAAATGACAAGGAAAACTAATTACAGTTAAAGAATCCTTAATAGCAAGTGAATATGAAATGCCTACCATTTACATTATACATCAGAACTATTTAATCTAAAGAATTAAAAATGATAGAATATAAATAATAAAAATTATAATCATTAAACAACAACTTCCAGACTGAACATGTACACGAGCATATTATATTTTGGAAAGTCGTGCAATGGGAAATGAAACCAAACAAATTTTTAAACACCTTTTATCTCAGTATTTCTAAAGGTGCAGCTTGATATGCTTCATGATATGCCACAAACATCAATGATGATCACCATTTCTTCTAATTATGCCACCTTGACATTGTTGGAATTGTCTCGGGAACGCAAGAAGTTAACGATAAAAGAGTCAACAATAATCTACAAGGATTTATGGATTTATAGATTAGCATGAGGAAGAAATACTAGAAACTGGAAAAAAGAATAGAAATATCAAGTGACCTGGTTAAGGTGTGCTGCAACACAAGGAAGAACCAGTAACCCGGATTCTCCAAATGCACCTTGAAGTGGCTCTATCACTGCTACCATTACTGGTAATGTTTTCTGAAAGGAATGAAAACTTGTTTGGAAGCAGATCAAAATGATAACTTTTGACAACTAACTTGTGAGAAAGCGCCTCCAGGTTGATACTCATTTCATGGGAGATCTGAAAAAGTAAAAAGTGATGGTGTTACTACCTGGCTAGCAACAAGTACGAGTGCACTGGCATTTTCTTCCCGAGAAAAAATTGATTTTCTACCACCAGAGATAACTGAAAGACTCCGGACAGCAATGATATTGAAAACCAATAAAGACAGATGAAGAAGTCTGCAATGTATCATGAAGGATAATTTTAGTTACCACAATGCCATTGAAGCTGATAGCATGCTACAAGAATGAATTAATAGTGAGTAATACTATTAAATGCACACTACTGCTCATAAGAAGACAGTGGCAGAAATATCTCTATGTTAAAACAAGACTTCAAATGACCAGAAGACTATAATGCATTAGTAAAGAAAGGTTGCCAATATATGATTTGTGTCCTAGGTACTAAATCAATGTTTTCTAAAAGGTAAAACCATGATACTGATAATATAATTTTCTAATGACAAATATGCATTTTTCAATTCAATGGATCTGGTGTTATCCATGAGATACTGACTTAAAAACAGAGTCAAAGATATATGGCAATCAAAACAAAGTGTTCTATGTAAATGCTAAAAGAACCTATCACATAGAGATACAACACTAAATATCTACAACTTGATATGGGAACTCTTTTGTTTTAACTTTTCATTTTAGAATGAAATACAGAAAAAATGTTACGTTTAGACTATAGATTTATATTACAAAACAAAAACTAGAAAAGAGAAAACTACCGGTAATGGATTCCAATTATGTCATGATAACACAAATTTAAACTAACTCATGTGCCATACATACGTTCCCAGTCCAATAGCTATGAGAAAAACATTGGGCTTCACCATTAACAGCAGTGGCCTTGACCTACTCACCTGTATCCAAGGTACCTGTACGGCAATATTATATTAGACCATAATCGGCTTGTTGATGAATAAATAACAAACCAAATTTAATATCTCAAACAAGGGAAGGAAATTAATTGCAGAAGAACCTGTAGGACAATAGCTTCATACATGATTTGTTTGCTGGGATAACTACCCATATATGTAAAGCATTCATATCAAAATAAAATGTAATAAACAAAGACAAACTTATGGCACATGGATGCAGAATTGGAAATATTTTAGTTTTGATCAAAGGTGTTCAGTTAAAGGGATTAGATTTCATAAACACAAACATAATGTAAGTAATGATTCATCAGCACAATGATTCTTCTGGCCCTGAATGCACAAAATAGGTCCCTTGAATTAATGGCTTCAATGGCAAGAACAAAAAAAGAGTTTTTCCCACTAAACTATTCTTATTCACAGGGAGAAAAGACAAGTGGACAGGATGACCAGAAGGACTAATAAGTCATTAATCAACAGTCCAGTCGTCATTAACTCAACTCATCTTAGTCAAATTGAATATAATTAGAAAAGTGGAAAGTTATAATTTTTCCCATACAAAAGATTGTTGATTGCTGACACTATTGGTTTTCAAAGATGAAAACATGAAGGGAAGGAAGAAGAGTGTGCATCACAACAAGTGTAAAAATGTTATCAAAGGAGTCAAGAAAAATCAATTGATTTGTGAAGCCGTGATGAACCTCTAAAGGCTATGTCAAGCCAGAAACAATAATACGTTGACCAGAAACTGATGGTTATTGAGTTAATTATAATACATGGAATGCGTCACTGGTCTTGTCCAACAATATAAACAATTAAAAGAAACAGCATAATGCATCTCATCCATTTCTTATGACTAAATATTCTGAACATGTTAAAAAGGCAAAACAAAACTTATGCAATCTTTCCATCAACTTGGTGCGAGGAAAACCACCAACTCGGAGAAAGGAAATAGGGAAACACCCCAAAGGAATTGTTCTTACAATGCTAAGGAAAAGTGCACTGATCAATGAGAAAAGCTTGCGGTTTTTGTCGACAAAGTCAGCCACACCTGTAAGGTATATTTAATAATAAAAAATTCTTAATAAATGATAATGTTATGATGAGAAAAAAAAAAACGGAGAAAGAATGCAAACGGAGAATAACATATCCTTAAATGTGCAACAAATAAGGGAAACCAGGTATGGAACTAGGTTAGAGCATATGAAAGTGATTATAAGCAGAAAAAATTATTAAAAGATAGGGTTTTGACTTTTGAAAAAGTCACTAAAACGGCTTTCTTATTTTTTAAAAGCTTGATTATTATAAATTTCTGTAAACACGTCATTTAACGTATAAAAGAAAAGTTTTATGATGAAAAGAAGCAGAAATAGTCACACCCAATAGAGTCCTCCTATGCTTCTTCCTATCTACTAAAGAAAAGACAGACTGACAACAAAGGTGTACCCATAACATAACAATGACAAAGACAACTTGTTCCTTAAAGACAACATTCCTAGTTCTTTCTTGTGCTCACAACTTCTGTAAGTGAACAACATTTTGAAAATATTAAGTTGACCGGCCTTTGCCTGACATAAAGTAAGGTCAAATGTGTGGAGATGATTACAAATGACATGCAAGTAAATAATCTAATCAGAAATTATTTTCCCTATAACTATTAGATACCACTTTGCAACTATGACTTCCATAGAAACTCTGCATTACAATTTCATTCTCATTGGCAGCTATTTATTTCATGTAATAATGACAATAGATATTTTATCCATCAAAACATGTGAGAAACAAGCTACTTGAGCAAGCATAAACAAATGGACACACCTTTAAAAGATTCACGTAGAACCTGTCCATTCAAAGCAATAAAGAATATTAAAATACTTTTAAGAAACTGAAGTAACATAAGAATTTGGGTATTCAGCTCCAAAGACCAAATCAAAATTCAACATATAGCAGACGCAAAAACAAATGTATTATACTGTCATTACATGTACATAAAGAACTAAATTCGAAGATATTTACTACAAACAACCTTTTGAACATAAAGAACACAGCAGTGAGCCCATGCAGAGAAGATTCGATTTTGGATTCCAGAATCAGATCACCTTGGAATTATTCAAACAGCATCTACAGTATCAGATGTGTGAAGGAGAAAACCCAATTACCTTTCCCAATATAAGGGGGATTAATATGGTCAGAACAAGACTTTTAAATAACTGCTTGATAGGTAGAGCCACTCCAACTCCAGCAGCCACAAATTTTGTGATGGAAAGTGGAATCTAAAAGATAGAATATCATCATAAATCTAACAAATACTAGAATTAAATTAGATGGAGAAAATGTATATGTAACAATAAAAAATATTGAAATAATATGGACTTGATTTGATGAAAAGGGACAAGAGAACAAATATTAATTATATTATTGTTGTCAATATGAGATGTGATATATGAGGTTGATACATATTGCTAAAATAATGGATTATAATTGTTAGAAAAAATCAAGAGAAGAAAACGAGAAGAAAAAACAACGCAATGTTGTTAATTTCCTCCCGTGTATTAAATCTGTTAAGATATCTTCATATATCTCTATTGCTATAATATCTTAGTAATATCTTGTAAGACCCTCAGAAAATATTGTGTATAATGGAATGATATGACAGAAATCCAACAAAATGTCATCTGGAATTTGCATATTAAGAGTTGTTAATAAAAAAATTATAAATAAAAATTGTTTCCAAATTATTGAAAAAAAAAATCAATAAAGCCTTAACTAAGTGATATACTAATTAACTAAGTAAAATAATCTCATTTTTCAGTATTTAATTCTTAAAAATCCAATTCTAAAAAAAATAGTTTTATTCAAATTTATTAATATTTCATGAGATTATGTTTTTATTAGAATTTTCATTACTAAAATTTAAAATAATCTTTCTAATTTGAATATGAAACGATGATTTATTTAATTATTTTTCTATTATTTAATGTTATTTTAAAACTTTTGTCACTTAAGTGTTCAACAATTTCAATTTTTTACTAGAATGGAGGGATTTAGCTGTAATGTATTTATAGAAGAGGTTTAATGTAATCTTTAACAAATAAAGGAGGGTTTGTGGACTCTGTATCATGAGACAAAATCTATAATAAGAATATTTTTGTCAATTATACACAAAAATAGAGATTTTGGGAAAATGCACGCAGCATATTCACAAAATAGGAGGGGTTTGTTCAGATTTTAGAAAGATGTTTTGTGTAAATAAAAAATATACAGAGTTTAGGAGTTACTTATCCCTACATTTCAATATAGCCATATAATTATTCTGAAACAAACTTTAAAAAATGTGAAACCAAGAATAAATTGCGGATAATGTTAAATATGTGTAACTTTTATGACTCACAATCATTATTCCTAACAAGTTGGATATTACAGTCATTGAAAGAGCGAGTGCAGAATTTCCTCCAGCAAGCTGCAGAAGCAAAATGAGAAAACTTGAGCAAAATTCAACTTTTACGCGAGGTAGATACAAGATATATAAAATTTATAAGAAAAGACATCCAAAAGGAAAACAAGAAAGGAGACAGAATATAACCATACCTGGGTAAGAGCAACACCACTGGATAATGTAGTTGGCATACAGCTAAATATAGCCAGCCCTGTAGAGACCCAGAAATTCATCTCTCAAATTGCAAAAATATTGATGACTAAGAAAGCCAACCATCAACAACTAGTACAGGTATTACAGAGCATCAATTGTTGGAAATGTGCAATATATGATTCCAAATAGGGAGACTAATATACCAGCAAGGGTTGATCAGCAAATAGACACAAGGAAGAGTTTTTTATAATCATTTTATACAGCACAATCACAAAGTACTTAGAAAGCAAATAAAAAAAAACGCTAAAATTAGAAAACCTTGCTATGAATAAACAAAAGCATATGTCCATCCATCCTCCAATTAACAAAAGTTCAAAAAATTGGTCATTTGATAAGACAATAACTATAGTTTATTTCGGATGACTTGTCATATTGTCTAGATACATGTTAAGTTCTCAACAAGGCTTGCTGTTTGATGATTTGTTGCATCAAAAATGTATGCTATCTACCTTCTTTAGGGTTGCTGTTTGATGATTTGTAAGCATCAACCAATACCTATAGTGGTGTGCTAACTACCTTCTTTAGGGGGGACACATGAAAAACTGGGTGGATCTTGCTATCCTCCAATAAATTCAGCTTATGGGTTACCTGACCTATATGGGCCATAAAAATGAGTGAGCTAATAGTTAGGTCTTTCAGCCAACGAGCATATCTTGTAGGGTTAAAATTTAAGAAAAACGTAATCTTTCATAACACAATACATGTCTCTCTTGTGCTATTATCTTGTATTCTCATTCTATTCTAGGCCTTCAAAAAATGCTGCCTTAAGTCATCTAACAGCTTATCACATTGTTAAGTCAACCTGTTGAGCTCTTCCACTATTGAAGGAATGGTTGTCCCTTTCAACAATAAGGGTGGATTAATGCCTTGAAAGGTTTCATTTAACTGGATGCATTATATGTAGTGCTGAACCAAAACTTTACCTGCATAAAACATCTAGCCAAGCCTTTGGTTTAGTTATCACATACACTGTAAATATGTCTCTACTGACTGTCTAAGGGCATGCCTACATAACCTACAGTCTGACATAGGCCTACTGTTCTATATTTTAAGTAAGTCTTATTTTTGTTCAGACATAAGCCTACTAGTATATCAATATATTGTGCTGAAATTAGATCAAATAATAATAGAGCCAATCATTGAACACATGGACAAAGAAGCACCCTTTAAGGAAAATAAACCGCCTAAAATTTAACCATCAACTTAAAGCAGAGACAGGTTTCAGTGAATCAATGCATATCAAATAAAAGGCGATCTTTTCAACAATGCAGAATTATACGAGTTACCAAACAGTATTTTATATCTACAAAGAAGTACTTCTTCATCATAGAAATTTGAGTTTCTCAAATATGGAAAGTTAGCCTATAAGGTAACACAATGCAATCAAAATTTTAACTTCCAGTTAATCAAGGTTTGACAAGATCTAAGGTCAGCAATATACAAATGTGGTTACACAAGCTCGAAAACAATAAAACTACAATAAGAGTATCTTGCTAAAACCGACTCATGCTTAAGGTAGAATAAAAATAAATGGCTAAACCTGTAACAAATTCCTGGGGTTGGAGCTGAAATTGCAATATTATCCTGGAAAAGTATGGTGTAAGAAATAAAATAGACACCTGCAAGAAGAACCAAAGAACACGTTACACATTGGGAAATACGTAAAAATAACCTTTAAGATTTAGTTTTTAAAACAATGCAGACATACAAGAACAAGTTGAGATAATTCATTTTTATAGAGTTCAATGGTGTCAATTGATCCATGTAGTCAAACCCATCTAGCAATATGCTCAGTTGCTGCTATTGTACAAACAATATGACAAGACGTACGAAATTTAGTCCTTCAAGTTAAAACTTTTATTCTTGACCACGAAAATAGAAAGCTGAGTCACAAATGAAATACTAATTCTTTTTTTCCTTGCCAGGAAACAGGACACAAGGCTGATGACAGTTTTCAACAGGTTCAGAAAATCTTGTCCTGTATAACACACACGCATAATCCACTTAAAGGAGAAGTAAACAAAAGGAAAAATGAAATAAGTTTCTCCAATAAGCTCATATTATCCCATGCTTAAGTTAAAATCAGACTTTGGAGAAGTTAATATAAGAGAAATTTTACAAATTAACCTATAAAATTTGCAATATTATATATTATATACAACTTCATAATAAATTTGTAGCATGATCAGTTATATTCCAATTAGGAAAGTTAGCCCAGAAAAAAAGGCCCTCCAAGCAAATATAGGTTAAGATTCTAATCAAATATAGGATGACCGATCAAAACAGGCTGTGGTGAACCAGCCTGTAAAATTCATCCATAAAATATTTATGTTCATACAAGCCCAAAGAGTCCAACGGGCCATGCTTCTACAGCTGCACCAATTTCTTCACTACGCAACATCAATCCTATATGATAAACCATAATAACGCCTTACTATAAGGGTATAATAAAATCAAAATAACAAATAGATGCAAAAGACTATCCTCGAAAACTAACCTGAGATAACAAAAATTCCAAACGGACCAATTTTTGACACATTTAACTTATCAGCAGCACAACCAAGACTAGGATATGTTAATCCTAATGTCACTGCACTAACCAGAGCTACACATTGCCTCAAAAACACAACCAAAATTGTTATCAATTAGAACATAATCAAAATGAAGTAAACCATTAAAAAAAATCACCAAAAAAAAAAAAAAAAAAAAAAAAAACAACACCGCCCAACGAAAAGCCCCCCCCCCCCCAACCCCCCCCCCCCCCACCAATAAACAAAAAAA
>Ga0099825_1000404_pt1 | contig 44365 bp, 18 predicted proteins | sample SiratroredBW_FD_76838 | JGI IMG/M metagenome (GOLD analysis project Ga0099825, IMG submission 76838) | Root nodule microbial communities of legume samples collected from California, USA - Siratro red BW | ecosystem: Host-associated > Plants > Roots > Nodule | place: USA: California | collected...
AAAAAAAAAAAGCGAGGTTGTAAGAAAAAAAATATGGAAAAACTACTTCACGAGAGAAAAAATAATGTATAAGTCAGTTTTCCAATTTAGCCGTGGAATGAATTTCTTAAGCATACAATATCTATATTATTGAACCAACACGCATTTAGTCAAGTCTTTCGTTCGCATTAGTTGTAATTTCGATGGTATTCTCATAATATTTATTTCTGCAAGCAGGTAACATATACATTTCATCATAAATCATAACTAAGATTTGTTGGGCTTTTCTCATTTTTTAAGTTTTATCATCACTGAAGATTGAATCAGTTGAGTATGAATACGCAGTTATCGAGTATGTTTGTGTTAGCTTATAAAATTGAGTTTCAGAGTGTTAGTTTTGGTTAATATCTATGACCCAAAAAGAAACAATCTTCTCGAATATTCCCATTAGTGGCAAGATATCGATATTTGATGGAGTGACATTTAAACAATAGTTTTGAACAATGTTAGATTTATTAATATCGAATATTTTACTATCATTGTCCTGTTTTTGATACATTCTATTATGCTTTAGTTTCTACAAGAAGAATATACTTCGATACAAACTGCTGTCATTAATTATTTAATATACATGCGTGCAGTTATTTCATTATTTTATCCTACACAATTCCGCAGTGAAATGTGAAAAAAACCCATTCATTTACATAACAAGAATTTCATTAAAATTGAACTTCTTTTACAATTACCTTGATTAATGTGATGCAAGGCTCATAGCTTTTTCTATTAACAGTACAAAAACTTTTTACATAAAAATTAAACAGGATAATTTAAACAATACTTTCAAAAAAAGATTATATCAAACATTAGAAAATACAGCTTGTCCAAATTAAAATTTGTAAAAATATATGGACTAGATTTACTTCTTTTACTCGCCCTAGTAGAAAAAGCCAACATTATTACACATTCGAATAATTATCATAATGACCTTCATATGCGATGCGATGCATGTATGATGTATGTACCAGCGTGTTTGAATTATTTTTTTAAGAGCTTTAATTACGAAATTGAAGCATGATAATAGCAGTGGTATCTCCAGTTTGGCATGTATTTCTCCTGCAAATTAATTATATGGTCTGTAAAAGCGAAAGGCATGTAGCAAGATTATAAAAATGAGAATAATTATTAAGCGGTAAAAAATCCAAATACTACAAAATCTTCTACACGAAAGCACCTGTGTTTTAAATGAAGAGTCAGGGACACAGACTACATGACCTTTGATATCCTCTTTTTGACACTTCCACCCTACAAATGAAAGCATCCCATAGCAATTCTTCCGCCACTTCCAAATCTAGCAAGTTGTACAGTCTAACGTGAAGCTGCAATAGCCCAAGTTTAAGCAGTCAATATACAAAACCAATTAACAATATGTATACGCTGTAGTGAAGGAGAGCAATGTAAAACGATGCCACATCCCAAATACTTTCTAATTTATTTATCTCAAATAACAGATGAAAAAATTGAGCTTGCGTAGGCACAAAGACTAGCAGAAATTAGTACTACTAAATGCAAAGAAAAAAACACAGGTTGTGCTTACTGGTGTCTATTGCCTAACCATTTGCGAGAGAAAAGACGCTGTCCGCAAAAACTTCCTCACTCTTTAAATTCGCCGTCAATGAAGTCCTGAAGAGCGATCATTTTGATAGAGTTGGCCTTTAAGCTCTTTATTGCTTCAGCGGTCGCCAGGGCTCCATTAACAGTTGTCACGATAGGGACCTTGTAATCCAGAGCCATCCTTCTCAGGGCCATACCATCTATACGATCAAGTGCATCGTCCGAGCTTGTTACAACCATCAATTGAATGTCTCCATTGGCTATCATGTCACCAGCATGAGGCCTCCCTTCATGCAACTTCAGCACTGCCTCCGCAGGGATATTAGCTAATTTAAGAACATGAGCCGTTCCACTGGTAGCAACAATCCGGAAACCATTCTCAACGAAAGCCTTTGCTATCTTCTGAAGATGCTGCTTTGTTAAGTCGTTCAAGCTAAGGAACACAGTACCAGAAAGTGGTAACTTCTGGCCAGCAGCAATTTGAGCCTTCGCAAATGCAATATTATATGAAGGGTCAATACCCATGACCTCACCGGTACTCCGCATCTCGGGACTTAAAAACACATCACAGCCTGGGAACTTTGAAAAAGGAAGAACTGCTTCCTTGACTGACACATATTTAGGAATGACCTCTTTTGTAAACTGTAAATCATGGAGAGTCTTTCCAGACATGACAAGGGAAGCATATTTGGCCAACGGGTGGCCAATTGCTTTGGATACAAATGGAACAGTACGAGAAGCTCGAGGGTTGGCCTCAAGCAAAAATACATCCCCTGATGGAGTTATTGCATACTGACAATTCATGAGCCCACATACATTCAATTGTTTAGCCAAGTTTACAGTCCACGACCTGATTGTATCCAAGCAAGTTGATGGAACAGTTCTGGTGGGAATAGAGCAGGCAGAGTCACCAGAATGTATCCCAGCCTGTTCAATGTGCTCCATTATCCCACCAATGACCACATTGCCTTGTGAGTCAGCCAGTGCATCAACATCAATTTCACAGGCATCAGACAAATACTTGTCAATTAATACAGGGCGTTCTGGATCCACCTCAACAGCATTTTCAAGGTATGTCACCAGTTTATCATCGCTATACACAATCTCCATTGCTCGACCACCCAAAACATAAGAAGGACGAACAACAACTGGATATCCAATGTCTGCTGCAATGGCAAGTGCATCAACTTCACTCCTAGCAATTCCACCTTTAGGGTGTTCAATCTTTAGTTCATGAAGCATCACATTGAACCTCTCTCTGTCCTCGGCAATATCTATGGAATCAGGAGATGTTCCCCAAATACGTACAAGACCAGCACCACTAGCACACGCAGGCTTTTGTTCATCTAGGTATTGTTGTATGGGGAGAGATAACTTCAATGGTGTTTGACCTCCAAATTGTACGATGATACCATCAGGCCTTTCCAAATCAATAATGTTCAAAACATCTTCAACTGTCAAGGGTTCAAAGTATAGACGATCACTGGTGTCATAATCTGTGGAGACCGTCTCTGGGTTTGAGTTCACCATGATTGTCTCATATCCTGCATCCTACAAAATAGACAAGAGTGGAATATGGTAAGAGAGTAGCAACTGCACAAAAATCAGAATAGCCACTTAGATGACCAACTGTAAACAAAACATGGACGGTTCAATGATTTTAAAGCAAACACCCTATCAGAATTGGATAACTATAAAGCAACATCAGCACCATTCGCACCTAGCTAAAACTGTTCATAGCAAAAAAAGACCTGGAATCTAATCCAATTAATAAAAAAGAGAAGAATACAAACCTGAAGAGCAAAGGATGCATGACAACAACAGTAATCAAACTCAATCCCTTGACCAATTCTATTTGGTCCTCCACCCAAAATTAAGACCTTCTTTCTTGTAGTGGGAGCCGATTCACATTCAAAATCATAAGAAGAATACATATAAGGAGTATTAGCCTCAAATTCCGCAGCACATGTATCAACTCGCTTATATGCTGGAGTAACACCCAGAGACAATCGCCTATTGCGTACTTCTTTCTCAGAAGATTTAGTTGCAAAGGCTATCTGCTTATCACTAAACCCTCTTCTCTTCACCTCAAAGAAATCAACATTGGTCAAATCAGACAAATTGTGTGATAGCAAGAAACTTTCCACGTCAACCAGCTCCTTGAGCTGTGTGAGAAACCATCGGTCAATGAAACTCAGCTCAAAGATTTCATCAATCTGCATCCCTCGTTTCATTGCAGCATAGATGGCATGGATGCGCTCTGGGTTAGGAACTCGCAAGCTATACTTCAATTGCTCCATGTCATAGTTCAACTCCTTCACCTGCGAACACCCCCATCCCGCGTATCCATATTCTAGAGAGCGTACTGCTTTTTGAAATGACTCTTGGAAGGTTCTCCCAACCGCCATTGCCTCTCCAACAGATTTCATCTGTGTCGTCAATATTGGCTGAGAACCAGGAAACTTCTCAAAAGCAAAGCGAGGAATCTGCACCACAAAATCACATGACAAAAATAAATCCAATTTTGTTCCCAAAATGTTGCAAACAAAATACAAATTTGGTATGATATATTGTCATTGACACATTGTGTAACACTCACACACCCTTCTCCATAACATTAATGCTAGTTTGTCATATAATAAACTCGATAACTTTCAATTACATGAGCAGTTGACTCATTACCTAAACAGAATTTAAAATTAAAAAACAAACGGCCAAGCCACATTGGTGTATATTTTAATTTGATGATGGCAACATCAACGACCAAGTTGCTTACCTTAGTAACCACATAATCAATAGATGGCTCAAAGCTAGCAGGTGTCTTCTTTGTAATATCATTTGGAATTTGATCCAAAGAATACCCCACAGACAACTTCGCGGCCATCTTTGCAATGGGAAACCCAGTAGCCTTAGATGCCAAAGCTGAAGACCTGGAAACTCTGGGGTTCATCTCAATGACCATCACCTCACCATTCTCAGGATTAACCGCAAACTGCACATTGGACCCTCCACACTCCACTCCAATCTCTCTAATTATAGCAATTGAATAATCCCTCAGCCGCTGGTACTCCTTATCCGTCAGAGTCTGCGCCGGCGCAACCGTAATGGAATCCCCGGTGTGAACCCCCATGGGATCAATATTCTCAATAGAACAAATAATAACAACGTTGTCAGCCAAATCCCTCATAACCTCAAGCTCATACTCCTTCCACCCCAACAGAGACTTCTCAATCAAAACCTGGGTGGTCAAGCTAGCAGCAAGCCCCGCCTTGCAAATCTCCAACAAATCCTCACGGTTGTACGCGATTCCGCCGCCAGTCCCGCCGAGCGTGAACGCCGGCCGCACGATGAGCGGGTACTCACCAATGTCGTTAGCGATGCTGAGGCATTCCTCGAGCGTGGTGCCAATGCCAGAGGGAGGCGTTTTAATTCCGATATTCTCCATAGCCTGTTTGAAAAGCTCCCTATCCTCCGCCTTCTTGATTGCCTCTAGCTTCGCGCCGATGAGTTCAACGCCGTATTTCTCAAGCGCGCCGCTCTCGGCGAGGGCCACGGCGAGGTTGAGCGCCGTCTGGCCGCCCATGGTGGGGAGGAGCGCGTCGGGGCGCTCGGACTCCAGCACGCGCTCGACGAGCTCCGGCGTCATGGGAGTGATGTAGGTGCGGTCGGCGGTTTCGGGATCGGTCATGATTGTGGCAGGGTTGGAGTTAATAAGAACCACTTCATAACCTTCTTCGCGCAACGCTTTACACGCTTGGGTTCCGGAGTAGTCGAACTCGCACGCTTGGCCGATTACGATGGGGCCGGCGCCGAGAATTAGGATCTTCTTGATGTCGGTTCGCTTCCCGACTTTGGGCGCGGGTTCTGCAACGGCGACGTTTGAGCATCGAACCGGGAGCGTGGGTTTCACGCGCGAGGAAGGGCACGCGTGGAGGGTTTTGGGAAGCGCGTGGTTTTGGGGGAGGGGTTTATGCGAGGGGAGGAGAAGGGAGGAACGCGAAGGGGATTGTGGAAGAGAAGGGAGTGGGAGCTTCGGGAAATGGGAAATGCAATACGCCATTGGCATTGTGGAAGAAGAAAGTGTGTGGGTTTAGGGTTTCAGTGCTCCTTTTAATGGGTGGAGGATTCTCCTCCGTCCCCGTCACCTTTCTCAAAATGCTTCTGTAGGGTTCGCCCAATGCAAAAGGAGACTCACATGAAAAATATTATAAATTTAATTTTTCTTTTTTTGTTTTCTACCCCGGCTTGTTCGCCTTGGGGAACTAAAGACGTTGTCCCCAAAAGGACCACTTTTGCAAATGCATAATTGCAGCTTTTAAATCAATCTAAATATATAATATTCGTGACATAACTATTATCTTGAAATTTTGGTTATTTATTATTTTTAAATTGACACAAAAAGATATACTGTTTATGATATATTTAATCGTGTATAATCGAAAATTTCTTTAAAATTTGCTTAAAAAGTTTGTGTCTCTCTTTTTTCACTTAATTAATGTTTTTTTGTATATTTATTATATATTTATTCGGAAACAAACAAAGTTTGAAGACAACTAACTTTCCACGCCCCCTTTGGTCTTTCTGCAATATGAAACGTTAAAAACAAGCACTAACAACTCCAATGTTTCTGCTATATATTTTAATGTATTTTTAATTATAATAAACTTACAAAAGAAACTTTATTATATTATTATTTATATTATTTACCTTACAAAATAAGACTTTTGATATAGATGTATTTCAACTTATTGTCACTCGTATATTCTTTATTATACTCATAGTTTTTTCTATGTTAGTTACCTAAAGTGTCGAATTTTCGGTTCAAGACTAACTATCTTTTGAGATTAAAACACGTTTATGCACATTTGTACCTGTATAATTTTATTACATTAAAATACGTATATTTTTATTACTTTTATAAGTAATTAATTAAAAAATAAAAAATACAATATAATATATACATATAATCTTATAATGATAATAATATTGAAAAATTGTATAACTATTATTTAAAAAAGTTATTTATTTATTTTAAAATAAAGAAATATTATTTGATTATTCATTTATTGAATAAATAAATTATTTTTTATTTATTAAATGAGAAATTACATATATTAAAAGATAAATTATCATATATAGTGGTTTCTAAGAAGAAAAAATTATTCAGTTATTTTGAAAAAAAAAAGTTATTCAATTATTTATTTTATTAAATAAATTACTTTTTATTTGTCAAAGAGTAAATAGTCTAAATATTGCTCATTTTTTGCAAAAAATAATAATAATAATTTAAATAAAAATATATTATTAAATTATGAAAATATTCTCATAAACAATAATTTCAAAAAATAACTTCTTTGATTTTGTTGTTGATAATTTTTTAATTTTATATGTAGCTTTTATTATGAATGATTATTAAATTTTAAAAAAATTACCTATAAAATAAAAAGAAATTATGTTGTTGTAGATGAGAGGTGTAAAGTTTGACAAAAGTAACTTTCAATTGTGGACAGAAAAAAGAATTTGAAGTGTCCTCAACAATTTTCCTACTGTTACTCCACCATTAGTGAATTGAGTCAAATATGCAGATCACATTTTTCTCAAATCTTTGAATAATTAAGTGTTATCTCCCATGATTACTCTCTCTCACGTGATTTCCTCAAATAAGATTTGATTTTGGAATGGTGCTTATATAATGTAGCAGCTATACATATATACATATTTTTTATTTGTTGATTGGTGATTTCATTCATGTGATTTGACTCAATCAAGGTAACGTGTCAAGACTATTGCCTCATGATGGTGTTGTGTTTCACGTAAAAGATTGTGACAGTGGGAAGACAGTGAAGATGACTCGGACATATGTGTGTACCCAACTTAGTAATTTCAGTATGAGAATCACTTTTTGAGATTGATAAAAAACTTTGCGCTTTTTAGGTTTCAGTTGATTTAAGACGGGAAAGTGAATTTAAGATAATAGATTTAAAATTGAAAAATAAATTTTAAATAATAGATTTGAATTGACTTAAATAAAGGGATATAAAAATTTTAATTATTTAAATTAAGAGAAAGAAAAAAATAAAAAAAATTATAAATATTTAAAAATAATATAATAATTATGATTAATAAAATATTTTTTAATAAATAAAATTATAGTTACAATTAATTTAAGATTAAATATAATTAATTTATTATATGTGATTAATAAATTATTATTATTTTAATTCATGAGATTATAAAAATATTAATTATTTTAAAATTAAAATTAAAATTAAATTATTATTATTAAAGTAAAAATTATTTTTACTTTATAACTTATGATTAATATTTTATTATTTATTATTTTTATTAATGTTTTATTATTATTACTATTTTATAATTATTACTATTTTATAATTTTATTAAATTTATTACTATTTTAATTGTTATTATTATTTATTATTAATTATATTTATGTTCTTATAATATAAATATTTTTAATTATTTTTTTATTTCTCGAAATTTTAACTTTCACTCTATTTGTTTCCTCTCAACCTTTTCATCCGTAGAAATAAACGTATCTTTAATTTTCTTTCTTTTGATTTTTCAATCCCAAAAACCAACCTAATATTATTAAACATTTTACTTAGTATACTTTTTTATATATGCTAAAGAACATGTGTATTTACATTTTTAATATTTTAAAATTATATATAATCATGTAAGAATGATATTAAAATAAAATAGTTTATAAAAATATATAATTTTATAAAAATAGTGTAAAAATTATGTGATTAATGTTATTTAATTATTTTGGAATAAAAATTATTTAATTAATTATTTTATGAAATAAATAAACTATTTTTATTATTAAAAATAAAATTATTTAACTAATAAATAATACTAAAAAAGGTTATTAAATGGTATATCTCTTTGTATAATCCGATGGATTACTGCTCAAATATTTTAAATATGTGTAATTTCATGGTATTTGTATTGAGTTGTTTCAAATGTTAACATAAAATATACAACTCCTGTGTAATACATTCAAAATATTTTATTAAAAATAAACTTTTCTTATTTTCTATTTAAAAGATAAAACTTTTCGTCTAAGTTTTTTTTTTAAAGTATATAAGTAAATTCGTTTTGAGATTCATCCTTATTTAAAACACAGTTGATTGAACATGAGTGTGTCATTAAAAAAAATCAAATTATTATTTTATCACTTATTGGAAAATTAACTCTTCTTAATACATCCCTTTCACAATGTATAAAGTATAACAGGGGAAATTTGTTGCAAGGGAAAAATAATGTAAATTTTGGTAACTAATCAATGTTTATGTGAAAAACATATATTACTGTTTTGGACCAGTTGACTTTTTTTACGCACGGTTTGTATGCAGTGTTGGAACTAAAATTACAAAAGAGTAACTAAAAAACCGTATAGTAGGTAATGATAACGATAATATATGTATAAATTTTGAACATACCATTTTATTAACTGTTTGCATCAATATCTTTTCTGAAATATCATTTGTTTTTGTATAATTTATAAGGATATATACAGTAGAAGAAAAAAATTATTTAAAAATCAATATTTAGCTAGTAAATAAAATGATTAATAATTGTAACTAAAATAGTCATCAAATTAAATTTTGATTGCTAAATAATTATAAAATAGAAATAATGATTGAATATAGTGACCAATTAAATCAAATAATTAATATCTAAGATTAGTTACCAAGATTTCAGTGACCGACCTATGTCATCAGTTTATAAATTAATCTCTAAATGTAGAATTTAATAGTATAGGTTATTAAAACCTTGGTAAGTAATGTTAGATATCAATTATTTATTTGACTTAATTGATCACTAACTTCAATCATTATTTCTATTTTGTAATTATTTAACAATTAAAATCTAATTTAATGATTATTCTGATCACAATTAGTAACCATTTTATCTAATAAATATGTAATTTGGTGACTATTATGATTGCAATTAGTAACAATTTGATTTGTTAACTAAATATTAGTCACTAAACAAATTTTTTTTTCTTGTAATGATGAATTAGAAAACTTAAAATACTCCTTTGTTAATATGAAATTTTGCTGTAATTCAATACAAAAAGTATTTATAGAACTTTCGTATTCAAAATAAGAAAGAGAAAATCATGATATACGGAAAGAAACACACGGTATTAAATAAATAAATTTTTATTGCAACAGGATAGACTGATGTCGTCCTCTTGTAAGGTAAACTTCAAATTTTTTAATTTTTTAAAAATAGAATGATATATATTATTTTTTATTCACAAAAAATAAATACATATAAAAAATGTATAAAAGGCCACATATTTTACTCAAGTTAACAGATATTAATTTGATAGTCTCACTGTCACCTCTTTTATCGGATACACTTTCCCTTTTAGCGTAGACAATGCAACCATGTAAGACACACATGAACTATATAGGTGTTAATTAAGCATCCGAACCCAGTGGAGTAAGAATCCTCCAATGGCGTGAATGACTGCTGCTAGAGAATTCAGATATCATCCAAAACTCACATATATTTCCTAATATTTTTATAAAAAAAATTTAACATAATTATCGTTAATTTAGTTTGTTTTTTAAAAATATTATTAAGATACTAATATTGACAATTTTCTAATAGATATTCAAATTTTGTTTTGTCATTAAAAAGGAATTAAGCTAATTAGATTATAATCTCTTCTCATGATTCCAAATTATTAGATAAGAGACTAGATATTTCAAGAATTTATAAGTAGATGTAAATTTTATTTTATAAACCGATTTTGTAAGATTGAGTTAGATTTAAAGTTCATTTTTAATATGATATTAAAATCTATCCTAACATAGTTGTTGGGCCTATCGAGCTACCCGCTATCGAACTACACTTATATATAAGTTTTATGCTCAAGTTGAGGAGTCTCAGCGTAAGAGAAATGCGTTGGAGATCCCAAATCGACTAGAGATAAATGTCTTTTAATAATCTATAAAGTGAATGCAAATCTTACCTTACAAATCAGTTTTGTAAGATTGATTTGGGCTTAAAATCGTACAAACTTTATTTTACAAGCGAGTTTTGTAAAATTGAGTTAGAGTTAAAATATACTTCTAATATAGATCTACATACAAAACCTCAAAAAAAATTATTCTAATTTATAAACTATATATTGTCCTTAATTTCAGCATATTACACAATGAATTTGTTGTGATGCAACTAGGGTGTGACAACATAGCAAATGCACATGATACATAATAGTAACATAAGAATTTGTGCTAGGCAGGTTGTAACTTGATGATCTTTGTTTCACCGCAGGGGTGGCAGTTATCTATCCTGAGGTTGTTCTTATAGGCTGCATAAGAGAGTAAATAGAGAAGGAAAAGCACAATTAACACAGCAATATTGATCACAGAGACCTTCCTCCAACTTTGTTTGATTGTTGCCAGCACACCAGCCTTGCAAGAGTCACATTCATAGCAAAGCAAGTTTTGGTCATTGCTCCATCTACTGCAGTCTGTGTTGCTTCCCACACCTCCTCCTTCTACCCTCCACACAGTCTCATTCTCATATCTGTAACCACATTCTGTTGGGGGCTTGCAGCATCCAGACTTCAATCAAACACAAGATTATATAAATTTATCAAACATGTTTACAAATACAATTGTATACAAATGAAAAACTTAAATAAAATATAAGAAATAAATGATTAATTAAATCATAAAATGATTAATTTTCCAAAAAGTTGTCGGGCATTTATCCACTAATTAAAGCAAAAACAAGTTGAGATGACATGGTAGGAAATTTGTCAATTCATTATAAAAGCTGAAAAACTTGTGAGGGACCAGAAACAACTATATATTGTCATGTCGTTTTCCTCATTCAAAATAACAAGTTTTTCTCTCTTTCAACTTGTGCATATCTTCTTTTATGATTTGTTATGTAAAAGCTTTTCTTTTTATCCAAAATAAAACTAATTATTTTAAAATAACTTTTTAGCAAATTCGTGAGAGGAAAAAAAACTAATTTTGATTATAACAATCGATAACATACGTATTCGATTATTAAAATGATATAATTCTTGCAACTATCACATATCACAACCTGAATTGTAATAAGAGAAAAAAAAAATGACTTAAAACTTAATCCTTGTTGAAGGAAAACTAAAAAATAATCAACTTGAACGCGTTCAGAAAGAGGTTTACTATAATTATGGGATTCGATGATAGAGGAGAGTAAATAATGTGTATATCTTAGTGAGAATTTTACAATGTAACTATAACTTTTTCCGAGGGATGAACAATTTATCGTTAACGACAAATTTAGATAAAAACAAATTAGAAATCCATGATTAATTTTAACGTTATTCATGATGAACAAAAAAATTTCTTCACCCTTCTTGTGTGATCTTATATCCTAATCACGCACATGGACAATTTTTCATCATTACATCATTGTTATCTTCAATTAACGAGGCAGTCTTTTATAAATGCTAAAATATACCTTAAAATCAGCAATATTCTATCACATAACTATCATGCTAAATTGATAGTTACTATGGATGTTACGTTAATGATAATAATTACCAAGAATTATTACCAATTATGAATAATAGTTGAGGGACCAAAGTGAATAAAAAAAATATATTAAGTTTCTATTATGTTGCACTAGTAGTCTACCTGCTTAGACTAAAAGCGTGGACAAATAGCAGTGAAGAGACTAAAATGAATATATATATATATATATATATATATATATATATATATATATATATAAAACTAAGAAGTAAATTTCACAAAATATATTAATTAAAAAGTTAAAATCAAATTTAAATATATTTAGGAAAAATAATATATTAATGTTAAATAAAAATATTAATATTAGAGGCATATAATATAATAATGTAATAAATTTAAAAATTATATTATTTTACCGTTTATTCAATTAATCATTTATATGAAAAAAGTGTTGTCTTTTACAAGAGACAGTTATAAAACCAATTTTAGAAATTCCACTGTGGCTCAAGGTCCACGAGCCCAACTCAAATAAAACATGGGCTTCCTTTCATAGTTGAGAGCAAATGTTACATGCTTCAAATTTTAAATGGTTTTTTTTCTTCCATTACATAAATGGAGAAAAATTCATATGTTTTAGGAATTTTCTAAACAATTAAAATTAATGTTACATTTTAATAATCTATAATATTAAATTAAAAGTGTAATTTGAACTAATCAATACCATTAACTAATGAACAACTGAAAGAAAATACATTCTTATAGATTTCATATTTCTTAAATTGAGTGAATCGAGGAGTTTGGTCAAGTTCTAACTTCAACAATGTCAAATAGACCGGTTCAAAGTATATAGGAAAAAATTTTTATTTATGGCTATTCTATGGGGTATTTAAAAATATGGGTGGAAGACACATTTTAATTAATGTTCAGCAGTGACGCCCAATATTAGTTAATTATTAATCAGCTCGTTGTCCAAATTGAGATAGTTTTTTTATTTAATTATTTCATTGTTTTCATATACATTCATTAAAAAAAACATTGATCCCTTGAAATAAAAACAAAATACTTTTTTATTTTTCACAAAATATATATTTGAAAATTATACCTGCTTGTAAACAAGAAAGAAATAGAAAAAAATAGCATAAAATTATATAAGTTATATGATATAAAGGTAAATAAAATAATTAAATATATATATATATATATACGAATAGAAATTAACCTAATTATGTTAGAACATAAGAGAGACACGAAATTCTCCTACTTTACCCGATAATTTGTCTTGATTTAGCAAAAAAACTTTAAGCTTGTGTAACAGAAACTTAGACTCAAATTCCTTGGGTTAGGTTTTTGAATTTTAGCTTTATAAACGAAAAAAAAAAACAATTAATAAAAAAAAAACTAAATTAATATATTGAGAAAGAAGAAGAAGAAGAAACCTGAATAGGAGAGAGGTTTCTTAAGTAGAAGGCATCAGCAGTTTCAGGCACCCCATGAATGGTTCTACCAAGTTTCCCACAAATCTTAGATTCCCGAACACAAGAGCTAACTTTTGTCCAGTATTCATCACTTGCCACGTGTTCCTTCAACCAACCGTCGTAATCCTCCAGGTAATACTCCAAGTACGCGCGGTTCTCTGTCTCCCTCCCTGAACCCTTATCCGTCACAGCATAGGCGAAGATGATGAATCCGAGGAACACCAACATTATTAAGATCATTGCAACCAGGTAGAGGCTCATGAGTAACGTGTTGCGGTAACAGGCCCCGGCTAAACCGGCTAAGGAGGTCACCATGATGGTGACCGCTATGATGATCAATGGCAACAGAAGGAACTTGAGGCATTCTGTGCCGTTGGATCTGGTGCTCAGCCATATCCCACCTCCCAGAATTGGAACCGACAACACCAGAGTGAAGAAGTTTAGTAAACCGATCACGTTGTTGCTTCTTCTCATTATTTACCTTCTTTCTCTTCTCTAATTTCTTCACTGTTTTTTTATGATTCTCTTCCCACTTATATCATGTTTTATGTTCACATGAATAATTATTAACAACCACATTTCTTAATTATAATGGTAAACGGTAACATTAGAATGGTAAACGGTTTCTTAATATATTTCTCATCACAATTTCGTATGAGATATATTAGCTTAATAGCATGTTGTTGTAAAATATTTATTTAATATGTATTTATTATCTTAGTATAGATTGAGTACAATCAGAAAGTAAGCAACATCCAACAAAAAAATAATAATTCACAAATCTAATCAATCTCTTAATATAAATTTGGCTGACGTTAATGGTTATATACGTTTAGAATTGCAACGGTAAATTAAGTTTAACTTGATCTCGATTATAAAAATTGGTGATTTTGTCTCCTGTTAAATATTCTCACACATAATCATAATAGTAATCGTACAAGTAACAAAAACGATGGACAAATTCAAATGAAAGTGATCATTTGTAATATTTATAATTTGACAGTATGACTAACAGAAAAAAAAAATCGTAGTAATTGATTACAGTTATTAATCACAAGGAATGTGTATTACATATATATATATATATATATATATATATATATATATATATATATATATATATATATATATATGCATGTGTGTACATTGGGAAGAAATATGTCTTTTGACCGAAATGTTGATTTTGTATTATCACAAAACCAAAATGTGTAAGAATTCAATGGTAATATAGTCATACTGTAGAACAGTTTTATATAGCTATTTAATTACAAAATTTTGGTATAAATTATGATTAAGAGACAATAAATATATATTCTACACACGATAGTTCGAGATTAATTGAGAATATAAGATGATTTTGCATAAACTTATTTTCTAATATGAAGTAGACCTTATATCTTTCCTTCAAAACACCAAAATATCTCCACAAAATTTAATAAAACATATATTCAAGGTTTAATTTCCTTTTTTTATTGTTTTAAACGCGTAAATGTGTAATTTTAATTTCTCAAGTTTTAACTATATTAGTTGAGTTCTTTAAATATCACAATTATACGATTTTATGTCTTGTATACATCAGAAATTCCATTTATAAAGTGAATAAATCATAAAATTGAGATATTTAAGAGACTCAGTTAACATAACTGAAATATAAAAAAATTTGTACACTTTGGAAGATTCCTTGTTACATCATTCTGAAATTGCATAAAAATTTCGAATAGAATTATACTTAACGGTCGTTATCACTTGTCACAAAATCTATAGTCTTATTAGACCAATGAACTGTTATCCAATAAAATCATTGATAACTAATTAAGGTTATATCATAATGGTTGTTAAGTAGTAAAGTAAACTATTTTAATTAGTTTTTACATTTTTACGTCATCATTTCTCAAAAAATCAATAAAATATATCTCTTTCATATACATATAAACCCTCCCAGTAACAAAAAAAGTCCACTCCCAGGCTGCATATATTTTTTTAAACTGATATGACATTATTTTTTGCATTTTGGTACTTATATTATTGGAAAAAATAATGTTCATTAAAGTTTCCGCAACAAAGCACATAGTTTCATGTATTACCGTAGAAGAATAACATGGGAATTCTGTATTAACAATAAATAGACATAGATGATGACGGAATTCTTTTATTTTGCAATACGACTATACAATTTGATCGTGGCATTGAATATGCAGAGTTTATAAACAAAATATCCATATGATATATCTAAACTACACATTAAAATTAAATAACTGTACACAACATAACAAGACACATGTTTTTATAAAGTCAATTGACATAAAGACCATAACAACTAATAGTTGTTACTAACTTATTTGACTTGTTAAATAACAAGACGCCCTGTATTTTATTATGTAAGTTACCAATAAAGAAACTTTGACTTGTTATGGTGTCAACGGTTTGTGTTTAAATAAACTCAAAACTTCATTATCAATGGGGACATTGTTTTCTTTTTTTTTTCTTTTTATTATTCACAAGCATTTACCAAGTTTAAATTAAAGAGGAGATCTTAGATGTTATTGTAGACATAATTTTCTTTTAAAATTGTTATAATAAATTTTTTCACCATAAAAATACTATATTGTAATTAATTATTATTAATATTTATACATTATTTTTATTTGACAATATTCTTCATACGTAATTATCATATTGTATTGTTTAAGTTATATCAATTTTCACGAGAAAAATAGGATGATATTTAGTAAATAACATATTACATATTATATCAGTTATAAATTATACTAAATGCAAACACAATTTATTTTTTATTTTTTTATGCATTTTTTTCCTTTTTTTTTTTTGTTATTGTAATTCCTCGTTTCTCTTAATCTCTCTCGATTATTGTTGTACTACCTCTTCCTTAGACGTCGTAACAACGCTTGAGAAAAAAATATTCATTTTCCTGTTCTTCAGTTCAAATTATTTTTATTGATCACCACATTTCACGTAGTCAAAAGTTTAAATTTTTAATTACAACACTTCCATCCTCGATTAATTCACTACAAAGTTAGATTTTTCACTTCATAATTATTTTTATTTTTTAGGTTCCTACTTCAACCATAGTTCACTCCTAGTCACCTATACATTTACTTGTTTTTGATCTATATGAATATCTTATGCAAAATCTAATTCAAAATTCATTACTCAATTAAATTCCTTGACAAATTAAATCATTTTGAAAATGAGATCCTAATGTTTTTCTAATGCAGTTTTATTTCGACAATTGATCATTCATTCGAGTTTTTCGTCATTGTTCTCTATTTGATATCCTACTTGATATTTAATATGTTTTTTTTTTATGTTTTTTTATATCAAACATCAACTAGAAAACCTTAAACTTTTATAAATGGTATTAGTGAAGGATGAATTTTATTATTGTTTCAATGTTGTTACAAACAATTTGAATGCTGTTTTATAAAAAAATTAACTCCTGTTCATAATCCAACTTTAGTATAGGATTTTCTCTTATATTAGACACAAAATCTTTATGTCCAAACTTAAAAAAATAGATAAAATGTGAGGTTCTTAAATGTTTGACTAACTAAGCTCAATTTTTAACATTCTCACATTATTAAAATTTGAATATCAAAATATTGATTTCAAATAAACTAATAGAATTTACAGTAAGATATTTTTTTTATTAACGCAAATAAATGATAACATCATATCTTTAAAAAAACTACATTTTATATAGTTAAAAAAAACTTACTTTTTATATCAATAACCTTTATATGATTCGCCCATCCACATAAAATATTGAAAATGATCATTGTAAAAAAATATTTATTTTACTAGTTTCCATTCAATTAAAGTAACATATGTTTTTGTATATTTGGACTTCAATTTGGTTGCTAGCATGACATAATTTGAAATGTTATGAAAGACTGTTTGGTAATGTGATATATTTATTAAACGATATTTGTAAATAAGTTATAAAATAATTGTTTACTCTGTTTTTATAAAATGTGTGTAATTAAATAATGTGAATATATATGGGTATCTTTTCACATATTAAATAATGGAAACAAAATTTCAAAAGACTGTGTACTTTGTTTTTACAAATACATGTACATAAAAATATAATTTAGAGTCACGTTCATTTATTACCACAATTTCTCACTAATCCCGTAACTTAACAAGTTATGTTTTTTTTTTATTATTAATTGTAAAATTGTTTATAATAATTATTTAGAAAACTGACAAATATAAGAAATAAATTATTAAAGATTGAATATAAATATTATATAAAAGAATTACATAAGACTACAAAATCTGGCACAATTAATAGAGCAAAAAAATGTCATTACTAAAATTGAAACACGAAATATTAAAAAAAACTCATAAAGTAATATAAACTTGTTAGAATATGGTGATATAAATATTTATTTATTTTAATTTAAATACTCCATATAAAGTTGTTAAATGAAATAAAATTATCTAGTCTTTTATTTTTGAATTAAAATGCAAAGATAAAATAGATTGTAACAAAAATTCATTATTCAAAATTAGAATTTATAATTAATAAATACATTATTTTAAACAAGGATTAAATTCTATATAATGTAAACAAATTCTCGATATAATTGATAATGATAAGTGCTCATTTTACTTTAAATATTAAAATATTTAGCTTTTTCACACTTATTGACTTTATTTTTATTTAAAAATTAACTTTTTAGTCTCAATATTTCATAGAACTCAAAAGAAGATGTAATTTTTTTTTCTATAAGAAGAGTTTATTGATCTTAAATTTAAATCTCTCTTTTGGTATTAGATCGATAACCACTCATAATCTGTTAGAAACTTTAAGTGAAGATACAACTTATTCAGATAATTTAACAAAAATCTCGAAAGAGACACTGTCCAATTTGCTCAGTGAACTCACAGTTAACTAAGTGAACTTGAGGCAGAAAGCCTTGGGAATATCAATTATATTTCAGTAATATGCATAAACATTGTCCATATAAAATAATTGTTTATCAGTGTGAAATATTGTTTTTCTTTTTCTTTTATTTTACTTATTGAAGGATAATTAAGAATACATTTTTGCGCTTTTTCTTTTTCAAACTCGCATTTGAATCTGCTTATAGAGCACGTTAGCAGAAATAAACAGAGCATTAGAGTATATTCAAGAAACTGAATAAAATAAAATTTTCTTTCCGAATAAAATGGTAGTGGCGGACGCAACGTGGTACTTGAAAGCAATTAACGTTGTGAAAGGACAAACACATATGTATGTTCTGTTCTGTTATGGTCTAAGAACTGTTCTTTCTCCCCTCTCACGCACCCATTCGCGTTTCTCTTCTTCACCTCAACACTCACCTTATTGCTTACACCAAACACTCACACACACAAGCTCACTCAACAAACATTCATCGTTTAGTTAATATCACAGGTTTTCACTCATCCCTGTTATGTCGTTTCTTCTTCTGCATTGTCCTCTGTATTCAGGAAAACACGCATGAAATTTGTCAGAGTGTTTACTATTATAATTATGTTAATATAAGTGCTTAAACTTTATCTTGCTAATTACTTTTTGTCCAGGTTAATTGCCACTGTAACACTTTGGAAAACAAGATCTCCTCCTACATCAGAGTTTTCATTACGCTCCTTATAACTTGGAGGTTTCAAGTTCTTCATCTTCTTCTCCTTGTTCTTGTTAGAATTGTGATTTTTTTTTTTAATTTCCGGAAAAATAAAAAAGTTTATTAATGATGTTTCTGCTTTTTTGACCGCTTTTTTTCACTTTAAACTGCTGCATTATTTATTTAGTGGCAAAGTTATGCTAACATTAAAAGTGGCATTAACGCGGTTCTCTATTTCGAAGTTTAGGAGCTGCAATGTTTCGTCGCTTTATGTTTTAGCACACACTTTTTTTCAAAGGCAAATTGAGTATCTCATTTTTTAATTTCAAAGGTTGAATCTACCTCCTATATTTGTTGCTGATTCTTTCTCGTTTGTTATCTAGATTTGCTTCCTTTGTTCTAAATAAGTGAAAGTCCTTTCATGAAGTGATTTTCCCTTTTTTTCTACTTTGGTGTTTCCCTGTTCAATGCTTGTTGTCCACCAAGCACGCATATCAAGTTGTTGTAAAACTCCCTCATCTGTATTAGCATCATGTCTATTCTTTCTATTTATGATAATGGTCATGTCTATTTCCTTCCTCATTGAAAATATTATGGGAAAATGTCGATGTGTAAGTCATTGAATGGCCACTATGAATGCCCTTCTTTCAAGGCTAAATGGAAGTTAAGAATATTTTTTTTCTTTGCAATTACCCAAAAGCCCACTGTACATGAATGGGACATGACTCACATATATGGGTAAAATAGGATGAAGATTTGACCGCGTCTGTAATTGCCTCCTGTCAGTAGAACATGCCTCTTAAAATATTTTCTGGGATTTTTTTCATGTAACTAAATTGATGTATAACATGTTGCAAACTGAATTCCACACATTTCACCCAAATATACTAGTACCAAAAGGCTTGTAATTTTTATTTTATCTTTTTACAGTGCTAGCCAGAATCTCTGCCCTGATAGTATTTTTAAGTGATGTCTTCAATTTTAGATACATGTTCTTCAGGTACGTCTAAAAGGGAATAATGAAGGAGTAACTTTTAGAAATGAAAAGTGAAATTTGGTGGAAGCAATTGTTGTGCATTTATGGCTTGATATGTGATGATGATTAGGAATGCATTCATCCTGCATGAACCTATTTATTTTCTTCCAACTTCATTGACCTTCACATTGGATTCCCACTTGTCTCATCAGTTAATGATATTTTTCTGAACTGTTATAGTCCTTGTGGGTCAGGGAGCATTCAAGTAGCAAGGTCATAATTATTAACCCCTTTTACTTTCCTGGAACACAAGGCTGTTAAACCATGCAGCAGACCCCAAAGACAAGGTAAGCTTCAATTGCCATTCCTAGTTAAAAATAATTATATTGGGATGTTTAAATGCTATTATAAGGCTAAATCAACGGGATTGTTCGCCTTAATTATGATGTGCAATTTCTCAATTCTCATACTTTCAAATTCAAATGTCAACAACTATATTTGGAACAAAGTGTGCTCATGGATGTAAAACTTTAATGCATAAACTGTATATAACTCTGTTCCAATTTACGGGTATAGTTAAAAGTTCACACATGGTTACTAACTTAGCACGAGTGCAAGCAAATTTTTTTCAACTATTCACAATTTGTCCTCTTCGATTCAACTTTTTAATGCTCCCCACAAATTTCCTCACATAGTTTGTGTCATTTTCATATCGAGCTATTAGCTATTTGTTGAAAGATTCTGCAATCTGGGTAGTAAGAATATTAAATTTTGATGCTTGTCTTTTTGTTTTTTTGGTTAGTTTTATTCCTTAGTAGAAAGCCCGGGTCTCTGACGTTAAATGTGTTTGTTGTGCTTTTGTTACTTTGAGTTTTTGTTGTTTTCTTCAAAAGACTAATGATTTGTCGTTCAAGTGCGTTTTATATAGGCGGCGTTAACTGCGGAATGGAAGATTGGACCCAGGGAGCTTTTATTCCCAGTTACAATTATAATTATAATCACTCGTATTGTGAGCAAAAGTTTTTGTTTTTCTAAATGGAATTTATTTCTCTGCGTTGCCTTTTTCAAATGGCTATAATGTCACGTTATGTGACAACTTTATCATATTTTTTTGGATGAAGGAAAAAACAGAATCAGACTGTTCCGTCTCTAATTATCTTTCATCGTACGATGACATATGTTTGACAATATATGTATATATATATTGAAGGGATAACATTTTCGGCAGGAATTTTGAAGTTCAAATTTGAATAGTGATTACCATGAAAATCAATAATCATAATAAGAATTTTAATGCTTGGAGAAAGTATTAATTTTGAAGTTGAATTAATTAATTATATGGTTAAAGATATTTACGTTACTTCTGACAAAAAGACTTGATTGTAACTTTAAGGAGTATAACTCACGTATTTATTACTCAATTACTCGTTACAGCAAAACGTAAACGCAATTTCGGGCTTAACTCAGCAACTTGTCTGTTCAAATCTGTCTTATGGTTTGGATTTAGGAGCATCCACTCTACTCTATGTTCAAACCACATAGAGAAACCTCTCTAACGTGTTAGCAACTAGAAAGTTCAGATTTTGCTGTGGTCTAAAGAAATTGGTTTTGCTTTATATAGCAAAGCGTTTATTGCTGGTCTTTATTGCTAGAGTTCTGAAATGTGCGTTTCCACATACCAATGCAACTTCTTTTGCTCACATGATCATCATAATTCATTACGCTTAGATTTTATGGTTTCAGAAGTAGCTCCTCTGAAGTGCCTCAGAAAGTGTCCCCTCGTGGTGGACGCCAACTCAGGCCTGCTACACTAGACACTGCATCTTCATTAAACCAAGCTCACAAAACTTCAAAGGATAATAGAAGTCCCAAAGTCACCGAGCGCAGATCCCCCAGAAGTCCAGCTCCAGAGGTAGGTGACACTTCTTTTATTTGTGTAACAAAAGCAATGTAATTTTGATTAAAAAGTGCTTTTGCTTACCAAAAGCGCTTTTGTTTTTTGTGGAAATTGTAGTGTGTTGCTATGATTATGTTTATATTTTCAAAAACTTTGCTTTTTGGAAAGGTGGTGTTAACAGTTGTCTAGTTAGTTGAAGGGTTAGAGTTGGCTTTAATTTTACCTCTTATTTCTATTGATATTCTTGGACAATATACTGATAGAGCTAATGAAAACGTAATAATGGGGCGTCTAATATGTGGGCACTTAATTCCTGTACAAATGCACGTTATCTGTTAGATAGATATTAAAGTCGCCTTTTTGAAGGATTCTGTTCTCGAGCATCTGATGCATTCAAATAAATTAAGAGAGTTGGTAGAATAAGCTACTTCACTGCCATGTAATAACTTATCATTGGTTCTATATACTATATTTGATGGCATTGTATATTCAAGCTTTGTGAAAGATTAGGCTGTTTCTGGGCCTCTATTGTTTTTCTTCTTTTGTTGTGCGTGGGTTTTTGTAATCCTTGTTTTATACAATTCCTCATAACAATTATCCAAAAGCTAGAAATTTGTCTCAGAATTGTAAACCACTGTAATCTTCTGATGTTTTAGAGGAAGCGACCTAGCAGAATATCTGAATTAGAATCTCAGATTTCTCAACTCAAAGAGGATTTGAAGGTTGTGAGGAACCAGCTCAGTTTGTCTGACTCATCCAAGAAGCAAGCTCAGCAAGATGCTGAAGAGTCCAAGAAACAACTATATGCCGTATCTGTGAAACTTGAAGATTCTCAACAGCAACTTCTGAAATTCTCTGCTACTGAACAAGCTCGTGTTATTGAGCTCCAGAAAACTATAGAAGAGCATGATAAGGCGTGGCAATCCGAACTCAAGGCTGCCCAACAGAAGCTCTCAGACAACACTGCTGCACTGACCTCTGCTATCGATGAAATTCAGCAACTCAAGGTTCAACATGAATTGGTAGCTAATTGTGAGAATGCACACACCCAAATTGCAGAATCATCGGACGTGGAATTACTAAACTTGAAGGATAACTTGGCAGAATCTCTTTCACTTGTGGAGAACATGAAAAATCAACTCAGGGATTCTAAAGAATCGGGTCAGGCACAAGCTTTGGTCAATGAGACTTTGCGACAACTTGAAGCTGCAAAAAGAACCGTTGAGTTTCTGAGAGCTGATGCTGCAAAAGCTTTGCACGGATACAACTCTGCTGCTTCGGAATTAGACCAATCTAGAACACGGGTGGACTCACTTGAGGCACTAGTCAGTAAACTTGAGTTTGGCCTCATTAGTAACAAATGCAACCATTCTTTAAATGTAGCAGATGATGGGAACATGGAACCGAAAGCTGAGATATTAAAAAAGGGTGAGGATCCTAATCGCACTGAAGCAGAAATTTATTCTCTGAGGTCTGCCATAGAGACTGCTGAGACTAAGTACCAGGAAGAAAATACTCAGTGTTCAGTGAAGCTTAGAAAAGCCTATGAGTTGATTGAGCACATTAAATCAGAATCAAGCCATAGGGTATCCGAGCTAGAGGTAGAATTGAAAAGAAAGAATGCTGATATTGAACATTTGAAGGCTAACCTATTGGATAAGGAAACTGAGTTGCAGGGCATTGTGGAGGAGAATGAGAAGTTGAATTTGCAGCTTCAAAAGAACAATTCATCCCGAAGAGAACTTGAACTTAAAAAGGAGCTTCGAAAACTAGATGAATGTGTGGCTGAGTTAAAGGGTGATCTGATGGACAAGGAAACAACATTACAAAGCATATCTGAAGAGAATGAAATGCTGAAGTTAGAAATCAGTAAGAGTTTTCCACACGGTGGTAATAAAGTGGGGGAGGAAGTTGCTGCAGAACTTGACGCAGCTAAGGCTGCCGAACGTGAGGCTGTTATGAAACTTGGTATTGTGATGGAAGATGCAGAAAGGAGCAAGCGAAAGGCGGAGAGGGTAGCTGAGCAGCTGGAAGCATCTCAGGCAGCAACTTCAATAGTAGAAGCTGAACTGAGAAGATTGAAGGTACAGTCTGATCAATGGAGGAAGGCTGCAGAGGCAGCTGCTGCTATGCTCTCAGCAGGGAACAATGGGAAGCTGACTGAGAGATCAATGTCTTTAGACAACAACTATAACTCTATGATGAATAAGTACTCACCTTTCTGTGAAGAACTTGACGATGATTTTCAGACCAAGAAAAATGGTAACATGCTGAAGAAGATCGGAATCTTGTGGAGGAAACCTCAAAAATAGTCACTGTTTGGTTTAGACCAGTTTCTAGTATGTTGTAGTGCAATGTAATCTTATGTTACTGCAATGTTTATGTTATGCAATTTTGTCGGACCACAACCTTCTCCTTGTTTTGTGAACATGGTCTACTAATTAAGCCCTTTTATATGATCCATCATTTCACTATCTAGAAAATCCATCAAATTATATTTTCTTTGGGACTTGGTAGTATCAAGAAACATTAATTTAATCATCCGTCGCAATGTTTGTTTCTTCTCTATTTGATGGAAATTCTCGCAAAACCGCACTGCATAGGTGGATTTTAGTTTGGAAAGTTCAAAAATATTTGTACTCTCAAGACAATAATTTATTTTTTTATTTTGTATATTGGAATTAGAAAATGCATATTAACATTCACAAAAATGTTTTTCCAATTTTTATCCAAACGTAACCTAAGTAGTTGCACCTAAAAGCGTTCTCTTCTTATATCTCGTTCTCAATGTTTCCTTGTCGCTGGGTTCAAAATGAGGCTCCTTACCTCTCGCTATGTGTGTTTAGGGTTTTTTTTCTTTTGGAGAATTTGAAGCCCAAACTCTATGTGTTCACCCACGTATTAATGGTGGGGGCTTTGCATTCTGCACCCCCATAAATTTAAACTTCACCTCATAATATGTTTGAAAAGACCAAGTTACCCCTCCCTTAATCTATATTTAACGTATATTTTTTTTCCTTCTGGCCCACCTATTCTTCTTCTTCTAGAAGAGGTAAGTCTTATGGGTTTTTTCTTCTTGCTTCTTTTCTGTGTTAATTTTAATTTTTAATTTATAAAATATAATACAAAATATGTATACATTTTTATTGTACATTTTGTAATATATTTTTAGATCTGAAAACATGTTCTAAAATGCTCAAGTACATGTATTTCGATTTATACATTATAAGATGTGTTTCTAGATCAAAAGATACATTTTGAAATTCACATTATAAAATGTATTTATTAATTTTAAAAAACTTATTTATTATTAGTTATTATTTTTAAGAAATATAGTTCAAATCAAAGGTGGATTATTATTGAAAAGGAAATAAGTTGTAGGAGGTATTAATGCTGATATATTGCTACGAACTACATGATAAGATGAGAAAAAAAATTAAAAAATATACTACTAGTTCTTTTTTAGTGTATATTACACCGACCATATAACTTGTAGATTAGAAAAAGATAAGAATCTGACAGAAATTAAAGTTAATCTCTCACTGTTGCAAGCTAAATAAGTTAAGTTTTAGAACACTCGTTATTAAAATCAAGTTGCTGAGTTGTTGTCACTCAATCTTTAAATATCTCAAAATATATTTTAAAAATCACAATCTAAAATAAAATATAAAAGATGTATAATACATACCTTTTAGATGTACATCTATGATATACCAATTGTATTTACTAAAATAATTTTTTTATATTATAAATTATACATTTTAAAATACGAATTTCAAAAGGTAAAATTGAAAAGCAACTTCAAATATAGCGGTGCAGAATGCACTTACCTTTGTATAAAGGGACCCAACCCAATTTAGAGTCCACACCTTTGTCACTTTGAAAGCTTTATAAACAAGATGATGATGACACATAAACAATTAAATCAAGTTAAACCTAAATAACACGAGACTCTTATATTTTGAAATACCATTAAATATGCAACAGAAAGTTTGACTCAAACAAATGAATTCCTGAAAATAAATAATAATAGATATTGATAATTGTTTACACAAATTAGTAATTGTAAAAAAATTACTACAATGTCAGTCATATAATTTTTGAATTACCTTTACATAATGTTTGTACATTCAAAGTACTTATTGCTATTAATAATTATACATTGATATATTATTATTTTTAGCTTGTTTGGTTTTTTTTCTGCTCTGAGCCTCGTGTTTTTAAAAGGAAAACAGGGTATTTGTATTTCATATCTTTACGTTTTTAAAGTTCTGAACAAATAGAACAGAATAGAACCTCCTTGCGTTTGTTTTCTAGTACTTAGATTGTTACTGACTCACGTTCTGGCACTCATAATTGTGAAACTGATGTCTGTTTTCTCACGCCCAAATCCTACGTTGGATCTGCTCTGCCTAACGCAATGATAGACACACAGGTTTCTTTCCGAATATGGCGCTCACGCGGCACCACATTTCTATTTCAAACTAACTCTGCCAGTTTTTTTTAATAGTTAGACTTAGAATTTATCAGATCCTTCAATTTTTACTGAATAACCGTCTTACTTTTAGTTATAATAATGCACCTTTTAATCTGTTTCTAATTATTTTGAAAAGTTTGTATTTAAAATATAAAACAATAAAAATAGTTGTTCCATTTACTGTTTAAGTTAATATAATATTGTACCCTTTTTTTGTGTGAGAACATTGCATTTCATGTAGAATAATAGTAACTTAAAAACCCACCACTAATTAAAAAAACCAGAGCACCGAAAGTATGAAACAGTTAACTGTTCAGACTTCAGAGGCTCAGGATTAAGCTGCACAAATATGACACATCTCTTTCATCTGTCTGTTAAATAAGCAAAAGATGCTCTATATATTTTCCCGCCACTTCATTGCCTTGTTTGGCAAACAAACATGAAATTTCATTAGTCTATTCATCAATGAGAAGATAATAGTACAGAAAATTTGACAGTTTTAGGGAACTAAACAAAAGGAGGAAAAAAAACACAAGAAAAAGGAAGGATCCAAGTGAAAAAAACCCTTAACACATTCAATTAAGGCTGAAATTTTGGTCAAGGAAGTGCCTTGTGATTTTTGTTGCAGTTGGGGGTCTACATTAGGGGGCTATGGAGAAGTCCATGCCAAGAAGATGTGAAACTGTTCCAACTTGGAATTGCTCTTACTGAATCAATTTCACCAATGCTTGTGTCTGCATTAAGCTGCCATGGCGAACCCCCCAACAAATTCCTTTCACTTTGTTCACTGCCACCACACTGTTCTTGCTTCATCAATGCACTCACTGATTGAGTGGCTGCATTGCTCATCAACGGATTATAAGGGAGCATCATCTCTCCACTGACCCCAACTCCACCAGAACTGCCATTGTCCACCTCCCCCATGTCCCCATTTCCATACATGTAATACAAATTCTGAAGATGATTCTGTGTTTCAAGGAACCCAGTTCGAATTGCGTCCAAAAATGAAGGGTTTGCTGAGGAGGGATTCATGCCTGAATTGCTAAGAATGTCACAAAAGGAGGAGCCTATGGGGTTCCCCAGAGCAGAAATTTCATGGTCATTGTAACCCAATTGCCCACTTGATTGTTTTTGAAGCCTAGCTAATGCTAGAGTAAAGTCATTGGAGCAATAAGACAACTGAGGGAATGTAGTGAGTGGGTTAAGATTGGGTGTGAAGGTCTGATCATGATCCCTCTTGAACGATGATGATGATGGTGATGATCTCTTCTTTCGGCACCCTCCTCCCACTGGAACATTCCTGAGTGTTCCTCCTTTGGTCCAATATCTTCTGCAAGACTTGCAGAAATATCTTGGCTGAGAAAGACTGTAATTGTTGTAGTAGCAAAATTTTGTGCTGGTGGAGTCGCATCTCGGGCATTTCTGAGCTTGTTCTGGATGAGGCCTTGGTTTCTTCTCCACTGTCTGGCTAGAGTTTTGCTGCAACATAATATATAAACTCCTATAAGTATGAATCTATCATGAAATAGTTGCTGCATCACATAGACTTATATAAGTAAATATATAAATCCAGTACAAGAACATAAAAGACAAAAATAACTTCATTCAAATACACATAAAAAAGTTTGATATATAAAAGTCTTGTACTGTGTGTACGAAAATCAATTGCTCAATGTTTAAGATGGATTTCAATGCTTATACTTCCAAACTGCTCTTGAAGAAGAACTAAAAACCAACATCAACCACAAATTATAAACCGCACGAAGCAAACAGGAAAAGGAAAGGAAGGAGAATAATTATAAATTTTGAAATTTTAATCAAGCCATATATGTGTCTGCATGATGCATCCTAGTTCCTACCTGGGGTTGTCCACTAGAAGGATCCATCTACAGAATCAGAATCACACTAAGCACTCCTTGGCTGGAACCTGAAAAGGCGTGATTTTTTGTATATGGGCAGTTTCTATCTGCTTGGCTAAGGGGTACAGGGAGAAAAGAAGAAGGAAAAAAGTGAGAGAGAGCAAATAAAGATAGACAATTGAGACAGACAGATAGGTAGCTTGAGGAGAAGTTCTCATGCAAAGTGAGGGATGGTAATGGAAACTGAAGGACTTGTCTCTATATATAAAGCAAACAATCCCAATATATAGAGAGAGGAAGAGAATAATGATTCTTTCTGCCCTACAATGTGGTCGATGAATGAGGTTAAGAGAAGGTAAGTATTCGAAATTCGAGTAATTTTGTACCCAAATCTGTTGTGCAACGGTTTCATTTCATACCATATCCCTAACCTCAGTCTTTGTCTTGTCCCTATAGTGGGTCAGTGGACCCAACCATTTCTGGGCCCACCATGCATCCACCACCACCTATGTACAAATTAACATGAATATGTGGTGGTCCAAATCGTTCAATAATTTTTTGCATGCAAAGCCGATTTTCTCAGCCTCCAATCCTAAACCTCGTGCCGTAGGGATTCCTATATTTCTAAGTTCCAACTAACATTTGAGCCTTCATTTTGCATTAAAAAATACCATGGCTGTGAATAAACAAAAGTATCATAATCAGACACGAAGAAAAACACAGATTTGGTCTAAGAAAGAGGGGAGAATGTAGATGTTTTTGCAGGGTGTGATGAGGTGGGGGCCACGTAACGAGCAATTAGACAATAATTATTCCTGACGCTGTTTGTTGAATGTCTGATTGATGTGGACTGGTAATGATGGTTGGAGACACCGATTACTGTGAAAGAGGATCTTCACACTCGTCTTCTTCGTATCTCTCATTTTTTGTGTATATTCATTATACTCAATCATTCACTTGTTCACACTCTAAGCTGAAATTTTGTTCACCCCCTTTTGCTTCTTTTATCGTTTAAATTCGTTACATGGAACACGTTGTATACTCATAATGCCTATGCTAGCCACCTCACCTGTTACTCATCATCACTACTCACTCTCTCTCAATTCATCAATCAACTTTGCTTTTCTCAGTTTGTTGGGTCTTTTGGTCCTTCAATTTGGGTGCTGGTGGTCCCTCCTATATCCTGAATCTGATCATGATGAATGATAACTGACGTGTCTTAACTCCCACACTTGTTCAATGCAACTCACTTGTTTCCATTGCCACTCAAGAGACATAATTTCCATTGCAGTCAGTTCACACCTCAACCAATGTATTTCTTTTTATAAAGATAATTGTTTTCTCTAACAGCTCAGTTTTTTTATTTTATCTGTCATCGATGCTGTCTTCTACACTGCGATTTATAAATCATATTAATTGTTGAATGCTGATATATGATGGCAGGAACAATCACTTGACGTGATTATAATGGCAACTTGCAAGTTTGAGCCATAGAAAATACTAAGTAATCAGAGAGAATGTTAATTTTTATTAGGTATTAAAATTTTAAATTGAAGATGATATTATTTCTTTATATATATCATATTTATTTTTATTTAATCTAACCTTTATTTTCTCCTTGATCTTACTAGCAATAAAACTTACTGAAAATTTATGCAGAAAAGATTACACTATCGAACGTAAATTTGTGAAACAACAGATTCGTGATTTTGGGAAACTGTGGAATGTGTTGTGATTCTTGTTATTTGGCTATGCATGATGATTAGTTTCATTATACTGTTAATTTTGTATTGATGTGCAAATAATTAAATATTTCATCACATGCATTATGCTTAATTTGTCGCTTAGCTGCTAGAAAAAGCACTCTCTTCTTTTTCCACAAGCAATCCATGGATATCTTGGACTCGTTTTTTTTAATCAAAATCAAGAGGAAAGTTAACATCTGTTCTTTAAATTTATAATTCTTTAAACCTGATTAACTTAAATAATTCATATAATGGACACTTTTTTGTCCTGGTTACAAAGAAGATATGAACATGCAATCCACCCAAACTGCATATTCACTAACAGAATAAATTATGGCTATGATATCCAAATCCCGAAAGATGGATTAATTATATAAAATGTGGAATAAATATGCATGGCATGTGACATATGGTCAGAAATTTAATTAACTAAAATAAACCTCAAGAAGAAAAAGAAGAACCTATATATACTAGTTTCCAATAGGCAATATATTTTAATTCTTTACTGTTCTTGAATCGAGTTATATATTCCTTCCCAGATATTTGTGGGACAACAATCTTAGAATGGATGACGTAAAAACCAAATAAGAATTTTATAAATTTCTAACTTTATGTTTTCCTTAAAAATGTTTATTAGATTCTATTTAAAATGAAGTCTGACTTGATTTTTTTCTTAACGAGAAAAAAAAAACTAGATGATATTAATGATTAATGACTACATATTTTTTTAAAGACTAAATTCACAATTTACTTAAAAGAAAATGAATGTTACTGTATATGGATTAATGCTTTTATTATCATTTGAATATCATTGGAATAACTTAGCAAATGCTTTTGGACGTGGCACTCTTGGATAAAACATTCATTGGATACTGTGAAGCTTTGTTGTTTGTTCTTATAGGCTGATTGACATAAACATATTTGTTTGCATTGTGTATGGACGAGACAATGTTGAACATAACCAAATTAATCAAAGATTGATGCAACATATGGTGGGTCAGATATGTTGGTTGACCGGTCAAATTTATTAGAGTCCAGGAAACACAAATGCAAAAAGCAAAAGTTAGTGATGAAAATTGTGCCCAACATCTCATGCCACAATACACCCTGTAACTATCCTTTGTATTGGCATTTGCACATTTCTACTTTCTGCTGAGATTAAATTCTTTGAAAGAAAACTTTTCACTATAGTAATTTACTCAGGTGAAATAAAATAAATTGACATGTGAAATTATGGAAACTAATAGTTAGGAGCGTGGAGATGAAGCTGTTTATTGTTCAAAAAGTCGAAGTATATGATTTTAATCTGCTGTGGTGAATTTTTTTACCATGCACACATCATTGAGAGAACGACGATGAAAAGATTCAATAATTAAAGGCTCGTTGGAGTTTTTCAAGGAAGCTAAACGAAAACATTCACTCCTGCTAGATAGTAAAATGGGTTAAATTCTATGGGTTCGTCTTAATAGGTTGCTGTGACAAGAGTTAATTTACATAAGATATTACAATATCATCTCCATTTATGTTTAATAATAAACTATATTAATATAAATATAAATAGGACTCATAATTAGGCTTATATTTTTTACAGTTGCTTGCTCTCCTATTTTATAACTCTGATTTTGGATTTTCAGTAGCTTCCATAAAGAGCGACAAGAAAAAGGTTCAATGTTGTTCTTTTTAACAAAAGAAAAACTATATATATATTAAGAAAATGTACAAGGGTAGTTAGAGTTATGTAGTTACCAATTAAACTATTAAAAATGGAATCAAAAATAAATCAACACAAATAAGTCTTTTAAACAAATGAGTAGTTATACTTTGACAACCACACGTGGCACACACCCACTTTACAATCTTGCGTGGCACTGATGTGACCAAGATAAATGACGTGTAAAAAACATTCCAGCATGGCACTGAGAGTCATTTTTAGGGTTTACATGTTTGAAGTTTTATCTAGAACGCTGTCCAGCATATTCCATCAAGGGTTGAGAAGCATTGGGTTAGAATCTCAAATCCCTTGAATCTCGTCACTTAAAACTCAATTATGTCCTTTCATAACAAAATACCCTAATATCTTTCAAACAGAAAAGTCTCTTTTTATCCTTATCCACGTATACAATTATACAACAACGTCAGTAGTTGGCATCTGATTATATACTAATTGTGATTATCAAATCAAAGTTTTTCTAAACAAAAACACAGATAGAGAAACATTAAAAATAGTAAAATTAATTATAAAAACGTGCATGATCATATAAATCTACATCTATAGTGATACTCATAAATAATGAGTTCCAAGGAGAGCTTTGGCTCATTATTTTATGTACTTTACTGGATTTTAGCATATATTTCAGAAAAAAAAAAGATTTTTATAATGTTAATAATGGTGATTGATGCAAAATTTTCATAATTTGATTTATTAATGTACTTTAGTTTGTTTACAACATGAGTAGGAAGAAAAAGTTATATATATGTATTAAATATGTCATCGATTCCTTTAACATATTTATTTTTGGTTTTGATTCTTTTTATTTTGTTTTGTGGTCGTTTTTTGTTCTGTTATTAAAGCAATATCTTAAAATAATCAGTTTTAATATTTTTATTAATTATAAAGCAAAAACAATATTTATATTACAAAATATAAAACAATTATATATGTGTTTATCACGTGATAGGTTTGACGGAATACATCTAATTGAATTTTATAAATATTTATTTAATCCAATAATTTAACTTAATGAAAAATGTAATTGAGTTAGTTTGGATGGAATAGTTCACGAGTTTTATGTTTAAATCTTTTGGCATGAATAGTAATCGATCACCTAATTCATTTAATCGTTCTTCATAAAAGTGATTGATTGACCATAGAAGTTGAGTTGGCCAGTTTTAAATGGAAGCAGAAATTGAAAAATAATGAAATATTTGTTAAATAACAATCATGATAAACATCTAATGATTTAATATACTTACTCCAATCTCGCACATATTAAAAACCACGTACTATTATGATTAGGATAAGAAAGGGCAAAGGATGTTTGGTGAATGATGATAATTGGCACGTGAACAAAATGATGGAGACACGAATGAAGAGAATTAATACACATGATGTTTTCGGAGTTAGGTGATGAAAATGATTAGTGAATAGTTAAATACTCATACTAATATTTATCATCATGAAACAAAACAGTGTTACAGTAAAAATCTCCTTATTTCTCAGTTTGTTTCGTTTTGGTAATTACAATTTTCAACTTAAAAGAGAAAATGCTCCCATGCAAGACATGCCACAGCACATGATCAACTCTAAAATAATAATATGTATCTATTGTTTTATTTTCTTAAGAAAAACCATTTTATACTTTTTAGAAAAAATAAAATTATTAAAAAATAAGTTTAAATCTAATTTATTTTGTAAGATGAGGTTTCAAAAAGTTGGGGGCATAGTCTTCATGGGCAAGTTTTCCGTACAACGCGATCATGATAATTCCACGAATCCAATTATTTTAATAAGCACCACTATTTCTTAACAGAGTTTAGAATGAATTATTGTTGATAGGAATTAACAAGAAATTGAAAAAAAAAAATATATGGATTTTGACGTACGTGTGTCGGTGCAACTTGCTTCCATCATTATTTTCTTATGGGATCAGGTTTGCGTCAGTTCAAATTTCGGAGGCCAAGCATACCTGTGCGTGTTGTCCATTTCACAATTTTCTATAGGAATTGTGATAGATATTTATTTGATTATGAATATTGGAATAGGTTTATTAAATTTAGTTACGATAGATTTTAATATATTTTAAGAAATAGTTTTTAAATATAACTTAATCTTATAATTAATTATAAAGTGGAGTTTGAATCTATTTACATCTATGAAATTGGATCTCCAACAAATGTGTATGAACTTGTTTTCAAAATCGTCATTCCAATTTCTTGATGCTCTACTTTGTACTTGCTAATATCATTTTCTAACATCAAATTTAATCATGCAGCCAGCAACGTGGAATTGAATTCTAATTTAATTAAGACCAACTTATGGGCTGTGATTTATTTACTATTTGCAATCTATTCAAGAACCAATATCATCATGTGTGGTTTTATGTTTGTTTTGTGAAATTTGTAGGTAAATTAGGGTCTGTGTTTGAAATTGAGATTTAATTTAAAATATTTGATAAAATTAAATTAATGGATGAGTTTAGTTTTTTCAGAGAAAAAACACTTTTTTAACAGAAAATACATTTATTATATATGTTTATTAAATGTTTGTTTTAACTTTATTTGAAAAGCATAAGCTAAAAAGATTGTTTTGCCAAGATACTTGACTTATCAGAGTAAGTTAACGTGGATGTTGTTTCGAAAATTATGGCGGGACAATGAAAAGAAAAGAAACATTTTTCTGTAACCAATACAAGTAATTTTTTTTAATTACATATTTAGGTCGAAATAAATTTTAAGTAAGTCAAGGCATTTAAAAGCACGTTATTACCAAAATGATTTTTTGATTATATAATAAATTAATTCGAAAATAGTTTAAAAATATTTGCACTTCGTCCTCATTTTTTATTTCTTTAAATTTTATAATTTTGATGAGTAATTCTTATTTATTTCTGAGACTAAAATAAAATTGAAATTAATAAATAAAGTCTTAAAATACTTTTGGATCTACTTATTACTCTTCCGCAGTTAGAAATTTTTAACATGTTCATGTACAAAACATTAGATAACTTGTACAAAATATTCTCAACCCTCTTAATTCAAAGGTGCACCCACGAGGTGGTTAAAAGATAAGAGTGTCCATGCTTCAAAAGTATAAAATGTATTTTGAACTGTGCAAAAGTATGGCGAGTTAGTTGTGTTTAATGTTAATTTTTTTTTTCTCCTTTCTTTTTATGTATACATTCTTTCACATGAATTGGTGTAATCCTATTATCTTATTTAATTAATATTATTTATTATTGATATAAGAAAATATAATATATTTTTAAATTAGAAAATACATTTTAAATTGTACAATTTATTTTATATTTTAAAATGTGTATTTCAAATTAAAAAATTATAAACGTCTCCGAATTACATAATTCAAAACTGAAATTGAATATCTTAAACTAGAGGGTAAATTATGGAATTTAAAATACATGGACTTGTAGGTTGAAATTACGAAGGTGCAGGACAAGTTAGATTGAGATGTCCTAGCCATGGTGTAAAGCATATTTATAGCCCAATGGGCTTTATACCTCGGTTGTGGAAATAGGCCCGTTTTAGTTTTTGTAACCCTTGTAGGCTTCCCTGTAGCCATGTTCCTATGGAGGCATTCTTGCTGCACCTCCTCAAATCATCCTGCACCTACATAACTTTTAATTACTCTAGAAACTTTTAATCAGTCATAGAAAGATGAAAATGTCTTCACGATAAAACTTTTAATGCACTACCCTTCGTTTCCCTTAACTTTTGGATTGGTCAAATTCAAAATAGTATTTTTCTTTTTTACTTTCGAATTGGTCCACTCCAAAATTTCTCTATCTCCCTTACTTTTAGCATGTGTTTTTCACTATACAAATTATGACCTGTACTTATATTTTTTTTTAAACATAAGAAATACCTTTAGATATTTTTATTTTGAAATCAAGGTACAGTAAGGTGCAGCTATGGAAAAGAGCTTTTTTTCCTTTGTGAAACCATTTTAGTAAAAGTTATACCAACTGCAATAGTAACTTTTTTCTTATATAGTGCAGCAAGTAACTGCCCTCACGTTCATATTGATTCAATATGAAATGATATTTTCTTTTACTTTCGAATTGGTCCAATCCAAATCTCTTCTTCTTGTCTTCTGACTTTAGAACTGATCTAATTTGAAATGTTATTTTTTTCTTTTAATGTTTAATTGGTCCAATCCAAAATATAAGGTTGGTTCGGTTTTTATCTTTCCGTCTACATGTAGCAATGACTTTTAAATTGAAAAATAGGGTTTAATCCGAATACAAAATATATTCCGATCTCTTTTCTTTTAATTTTATGAGTGTAATAATCAGTGTGCTTTTTTGGTACGTTTTATTTTTACGTAATCTAATATTACATGTTTAAATTTGTGTCTCCGAGAACAAAATATTTTGGAATCTGATAAATAATGTCCAAGAAAAACACAATAAAATGTCACATATACCAGCAGGTAGTTTTTTTTTTTTTTTTTTTTTTTTGAGGTGCAAACTGTCACGTGGAATATAATTAATGAGTAATAATAAAGGCATTTTATATTGATTTTTTAAACAGAAATAAAAGTGCTAAAAGTAGAAAAAGATTATTGTAACCTCTAAGATTTGATTTAATCACTTCAAATATATTATTTAATCAAAATATATACATAACATGGATATTCAAAATGTTATGTTAAAATAAATAGGCAAAGAAAAATATTTTTAATTATAAAGTAATTAAGTACTTATTAATTTAACTCATATTAATTGAATTGGTTTAATTCAAATGTAATAAAAAAATAAAACATATTCAATTAAACTCAATCCAGATTATTTTAATTAAATTAAAACCACTTTGAAAATTCTCAACCCATCTTTAGCCATGTGAAGCAAAAATTTTATTCCTAACACGCATGGTTTCTGTATTAAGTTTTTCCAACACACAAATTCAACTACCGTGTGTAAAATTCAAGTTTTATTAAGAAATAACATTTTAAATTAGTCAGTCAAGTAAACTCTAATTCGATATATGAATCAATAATCACTAAATTTAGATATACATGTAAACAAATTTATACTACACGTTTGGCAATATTCTGAATCATACAAATTGAAAGCAACTTCATATTTATTAATGTTTTTGGGTTTTATGGAATTGTTTTTAGAACAATTTCTTTTACAAGTTACACAACTTTGGAATTCGTCATGTTTGAATAAAAATAATTTAAATATGTTGATTTTGACATAAAGAAAATAGCATTTTCTTAAAGGCTTTCTTTTAGTTAGTGCATGGGTGGACGCAAAGTAATTTATCCAAAGTTTTAACATGACGCGTGACCGAGCACTTAGAGCAAAAGCGATATTAAAAGTTGACATTGATCTGAATAATCTGATAATGAATAATATTTTTGTTTCAAAATTCTCACAATAATTATGTTGTCCTAAATAATCATTCACTAGCTGCTTTTTAGTCTTTCATTCTTACGTATTTTTAGCATTTGTTTGCATTCACATAAGAGAACGTTTGCTAATAATTGAAAGAAAAGATGTAAGATAAATGATATATTGTATATTGAAGTCCTGTGGATTAAATTTTTTTGTTTGTCAACAATGCAACTACCATCTTGTAAAGTAATAGATTTTTAATGTTACAGTTTTTCATAAGAAAAAGGTGTACTTTTCTTTAAGTAAATGGTTAGAATGGATAAAAAATCCTTTTTTATTATTAAATGACTATGTCAAACCGGAAAAGTACTCATAATGTACTACTTTAATGACAGAAAAGATTTAACACTAAAGTCGTATTTCAAGATGATGATTTAGTATAAAAAATAATTAAAAGTTATCATAGTGTTACTGACGTTTTTATAGTTTTTTGAATTGAATTTGTCAATAACATTAATGATTTTTATTTTTATTATAGTATAGAAGTTGACAATTTTAATTCTAAAGATTATAATAGAAGTTGTTAATCTTAAAAACTAATTTAATTCAAATAATTAAAACACAAATCATCAATGCTGGTGAAGATTTTACTAATTAAAATTTTACTCAAATAGTATCTCATGAGTATGATTTTCCTTATTTAAAATCGTCATCTTCCATCACTACCTACTAAAAGATATAATAAAATAGGGTTTTTAACAGACAATCTACAAAAACAATATATCATTTTAGTAAAAAAATATGTAATAACAATCATAATATTAGTAGAATATAGGTTAAATATTAATGAAGATCATTTAATAATCACACTTATATTTGTGTTTTTTTATAAAATGTTGTCTTTTTTTTTAATGTGTCATCATTTTCTCTGTAGTTATCATTGTGTTGATTGTGTTTTTTTTTTTACAAACTAATATCTTGAATAATACTTATATAAATATTGTAAATTGTTGTAACTTGTTGATCTTACTTTCTTTAGTTCAATGTTGCATCTAGTTTTGTGATTATGTATGTGTGAGAGAGACTATTTATTGAAGATGTTCTTAAAAACTGAGTTGTTGATAAAGATAGATAATTTTTATAGTCATGAAGGGTTGAGCATGTTGGTTGTATTTTTTGTGGTGCCATATTCATACCAGAAATTATGAAATTATAATTGTGAAAAATGCAAATGGGCAGGTAAGGAAGAGAGTCATAAAAGATTATATAAAAAAGGTAATCAATTATGATCTCTTGTATTGAAAAAACTTTATTATGCTTTCTATATATTTAAGTGAATGTTAGGTCAGTTAAAAAATTATACAATTTATTTTTTTATTAATTTTGATGCCTTAAAATTCCTTTAGAATAGAGAGTATGATTATAATTATATAAACTATATAAATAATTATACTATTTGTGACTTATACATTATATAGGGGTTATTGGAGTAGTACATTGTTGATTTTTGTAACTGTTAGTGTGTATATTTGTTAATTTTTTTTTTTAGTTTTTATGATCTATAAAAAAACTATTTATGAAAAGTTGATGAAAGATTGAACTTATCTTATCGTTTAAATACAATAATTAATAAAAACTACATTTTTATATTTTACATATTTTATTATAATTTTATTTTTTATGTTTTTGATTATTTTCATGTAGAACAATGTATAATAAAAATTACGCCATTTATATATATTTAGTTATTTATTTTATTATTAATTATATTTTATTAAGTATGGAACGTAACAGTGAAAACAAACAAAAATTAATAGATACAAATTCCTCGTTAACTAAAATAAAAATAACTACACACGTTTGAATTACCAATTAAGATAAGATTGAACAAAAATAATGTTAGAAAAATAATATACATTACATTCATCCAAATTACAAACTACATATATTAAATATGAAAATAATGAAAATATTATTATTAAATAAATTTATAAATTAATATAAATATTAACTTTATATGACTAAAATAAAATGTCATAATAAAAATATGGATAGATCATGTTTCAGCTATTAAGATAAATAATTTTGGTTATTTCTCAATAAACTACTACTCTTTAGTTGGTTATTTAACTTTTGCACTTATTGAAAAAGTGTAATGGGAGTATTAAGGAGAAAAATAAGGGGGTTTCACATTAACTTAAATTCAATTAATTATAGTAATTAGCCTGACTTGGATTTGAGACTTTTTAATAACATAAAAAAATAAATTTTACTCTAATAACACTTCCTCTTTTTATTTACCCCAAAAGAACACCAATTTTTAACGTGCAATCTATTTTGTTTTCAAAACCCTTTGAAATATATTTATATTTCTGGGTACCCATTTTTCGTGGGCTTCTTTGTTTTTTTTTTCAATTGATAAACGTTTAATTTTCATTAATTAAAAAATTTCAATTTAAATTTTGTTGGTCAAATTAAAATAATTTAAAAACGTGTTAAGACAATTGTAGCATTTTTATATAATCAGGATTTTTTAAAAAAATAAAATAACGCTGTAAAAATTTGAAAATGTTGGTAAAAAAATTAGGCAATAAAACATATTTTAAGAGTGATATCATTATCTTATAATTTAAATATTAAAAATCTTCTGCATTTTTGTGACATCAGTTATATTATTTTGGGTAGAACTTTTATACAATTATAGTTACAAAATCTTCCAAAACTAGGTGAAATTAAATAATTTAAAAATACGTGTTAAGACAACTTGTAACATTTCATATAATCTGGAAATTTTAAAAATTAAATAACGCTGTAAAAAAATTGAGAATGTTGATAAAAAAATTAAGCAATAGAACATATTTTAAGAATGATATCATTATCTTATAATTTAAAGTGTTTAATTTATTAACATAAATAAATCTTCTACACTTTTCTGACATCAGTTATATTATTTTTGGTAGAACTTTGATACAGTTATAGTTACAAACTCTTAACTAATATAAATACGATTAGCTTTTCAAAACCAGGTGAAATTAATCAGTCTGAACTAAGTAAGTATTCATTGTACATTTTCAACTACTTACAGATATTAATTTTTAATAATAAACTACTCAATCACCTCTAATTTAAATTTAACGAAATTTTCATTTCAAATAAAATTTCCAAAATTTGTATAACATTTTACATAAAACAAAAAATTTATCAAAATTAAGATCCCGGGAAACCTTTAATCACAAAAAGTTTAAAATTTTAAATAAACGATCTAAACTTATCCTACATAAAATTTAATTGGAGTACATCCAACAAACTTAAAAAACTAAACCACTGACAAAAACTAATCATCTACAAACTTAACACAAAAAATAATCAATTTACAAAAGTAAAAGGACAATTTGGTGAGAGAATTAAAATTCTTAACTACAAAAGTAAGAAAATATGAATTATTCTTATATAAATTTCAAAGAATAAAGATATTACAATGCTAAAATAATTTATTTTATAAAGGTCCCAATGAAAAATTAATTACTTAATAACTGATTTCTCAAAGAGGTTAAAAAATAAAATAGCATGTTGAGAAATTGATTTTTCCTTTTAGTTTCTCAACGAGGATGTAATATGTTATTTCGGTAAATAAAAAAAGGCGATATTAGATTTCATTAACTGTAACGAATTTCACATTTTCATAATCTTTTTGTATTATCTTCTTAGAGTGGCTAATATTTGTTATTTTGTTCTACATGTACACAAATGGAAATTATTAATCGCAGAACATAATTTAATATTCTTCGTTATGATGGTTGATATAAATTATAATATTAAAGTGAGTGTTTGTCTCAACTTCTAATCTTAATCTTATTCAAGAGATAAATGAAACAAATTAATACACTGTTTTGCTGAAATACAAAATGTAAATATACATATAAGGATAGAAAGAAACTAAAATTAAAAACTGGTGTAATTCTACTTATAAATAAATAAAAAATATTAAATTAAAAAACAAAAAGTGATTTAGCTTTGAATGCACCACAAAGTTCTTTAGTCATTTTCACATTCAAATTTTTGTGAAAGACTTCCAATCGTTTAATTGTTTTAGTTTTGAACTACATTATACTATTACAGTATATTATGGAGAAATTAACCTTCATAATACTTAAGAAAAAACTTAATGCAAAATATTTCACTCTTATACATATATCTTTTAAACATTTTTTAGTCTTTATCATATAAATTTATGAAAAGTAAAAATAAGATTAGCGTCTATAAAGACTAAAATAAATTATTTATAAATATAGTTATTAATATGTAAAATTTGGTCAACTACGTAAACCAATTAATTGTTTCTATCTTAATTTAAACATTTTTTAAAAGAGATTTGGGTAATTAAAATAATATTTACAAATAAAACTTGTTAGTTATTTTGTCAAGGTATTATTTTTTAAAATATACAAAACATAAGTTGTAAGATAAAAATATGCATTTATTACAAGTCTGGACTACAATACAGTTTATATATTTAAAAACGTTTTTTTGCTATACATAAAAATAAATATTATCCTGTAAGATATAATTTTAGTATTTAATATATATATTTTACTGGTAATAAAATGTTCATGATCCCATAAATATCTGTAGATGATTATTAAATTTTGTCTGTAATTACGTGGTAGTTAAAAAAAAAACTATTTTACTTGTTTTTAGATAGTGTTTTTACTCATTACAATAAAAATTATTTTCAAACTTGTAAAAGTGAAAAAAAAGTCAAATTAAAAAATGAAAGTCATCGACCAGATACCCATTACTCCATTGACGGCCAAAAATTACAGGGCACATGCCATTAGATTGTGATATATGACCGCACCGTCACCCTGTGCATTCGTACCGGACGAGGTTGGGGAATTTTTTTACTCAAAACAACGACCACTGAGAGCTGTTCATATTTATTATAAATATTCGTCTCAGTTTTTTTCCTTTTCTATCACACTTTGCCAGGCACCACCGAAAATTTCCGATTCTAATTGCGGTTGGAGAGGGGAAACTGAAAGCAGAAGATAGTGTCTTCTTTTTCCACTTCTCGAAGCTTAGCAGGTTCAGATCTAGAGAAAGATCCATTTTCTCGATCGAGAAAATGGAGAAGTTCATCGATAACTTACCGCCGATGGATCTGATGCGATCGGAGAAGATGACCTTCGTTCAGCTCATCATTCCCGTCGAGTCCGCACACCGCGCCATCTCCTATTTAGGCGAACTCGGCCTTCTCCAATTCCGCGACGTAAGTTTTCTTCCAGATCCGACCTAGCTCTCTCGAGATTCCTTGCCATTTCCTCTTTTCTTCGCACGTTTCCTTCTCTGCATTGCTGCTCCAGGTCTTCTTCGAGCTGAGTGTGGAGTTTTCGCTTCTGCATGCCTGCGTCACGGCGTAGCTTGAATTAGTTTGTTCATTTGTTTGGATGTTAGTTGAACTGAGTGCGGACCTCTAGGAATTATGTGAATGCAGCACTGTGAGATTCAATGTATATTCAAATGCTGATGATAACGGTGAATTCCACTAGTAATTCAGGACGTAGTGTTTTTTGGTTTTACTTACGGTTGACCAATTTCATCATTCAGGTCTTGTTGTGTTCGGGACTATTTTATTTTATTTTTTCAGAACTGTTGTTTTTATTATGCCATTAGCATCTGTTTTAGAATGTTATAAGAGGACTCTCCTTAGTGGTTGCTTAAAAAGTCGTGGAGATCTGTCCACACAACATGTGAGAGTTGTTGCACTTTTGATGGCCGTCTAAGAAACATTCGTAGTTCAGACTAATTTCTTTCCTTCTTTGTAAATTTTAGATGTTGCTGGAGTAAAAGTTTTCTGTGGTTTGTCATCATTGCAGTTCTTATGGACACTGTTTTCTTGTTTGCAGTTAAATGCTGATAAAAGTCCCTTCCAGAGAACATTTGTTAATCAGGTAATCTGCATTGCATAGATGACAATTCCTGTTGATTTACTGGTACAATCATGATTGTGGTAATGTTTTCCTTTTCCTCCCTTATTACTGTTAGAGATATAATCCCTGCAACTATATCTGTTCATTATGTAATGACTGTATAATACTATTGTAGTATCTAGAACAGAGAGTCATGCCTTTTCACAGTCAAGTTAGGCTAGCTATTATTTCTGTCGTATATAGTGCTGAATCATCAGCTAGTATAGGTTGCTAGAGACACTTCGCAGAGTTTATGTAAATGTACTCCCTCTCGCATTGAGACATTGAGGATTACTCTTTCTCTCATTCTTCTAATTATTCACACTAACTGCGTTTCTCTTTGGCAGGTAAAACGATGTGCAGAAATGTCAAGAAAACTACGATTCTTCAAGGATCAAATCAGTAAAGCTGGCCTATTGTCTTCTTCTCGTACTGTATTGCAACCAGATATTGACTTGGAGGATTTGGAGGTTTCTTTCTATTTTTTATTCTTTTCTCAACAGTAACATGATGCTGTAACATAAGCTAGTGGTAATCACTCAGCTTGAAGATTTTCATTCTTAAATCTGACAATATACTTTTTGTTGGCTTTATTTTATGCCAGATACAACTTGCCGAACATGAACATGAGCTGATTGAAATGAACTCTAATAGTGACAAACTCCGGCAATCATATAATGAGCTCTTGGAATTCAAGATTGTATTACAAAAGGTTTATTTTTTTCCTTCGGTATTTGTGGTGAGCATATTCCAGGTTATTTTTAAGTACTAAAGATGTCTCTGTTTCTTGTTCTTTTGGTTACATTAAACTTTCCTGTTGAAGCTGAGTTATCAAATAATGATTTTTCTGATCATAATTTAGCATAAGTTATAGATTTTTTACATTATTTTATCTGCTTTCATTTTTAATGTATTCCGTCAATTCCAATATTGTATTTTCATGAATTCACCATGTTCTTTTAGAGAAGGAAATATCTTCTCTACGCCTTCTGTCATGTATTCAAGATATAATTTTTTGGGTAAATTTCAGGCATGTGGCTTTCTTGTTTCAAGTCATAACCTTGCACTTTCAGATGAAAGAGAACTACAAGAGAATGTCTTTTCAAATGATGACTATGTTGAGACAGCATCTTTGCTTGAACAGGTTTTTTGTAGCATCCTTTATCATCCTT
>Ga0099825_1000407_pt1 | contig 44265 bp, 22 predicted proteins | sample SiratroredBW_FD_76838 | JGI IMG/M metagenome (GOLD analysis project Ga0099825, IMG submission 76838) | Root nodule microbial communities of legume samples collected from California, USA - Siratro red BW | ecosystem: Host-associated > Plants > Roots > Nodule | place: USA: California | collected...
AATGATAGATAATGAAAATTTTATGAATATAATACTATAATATCTATATCCGTTTCATTTAATAGTATATATTATATAGATTCTACAAGCATATATGAAGGCATAGCCATGAAAATCCTCATCCAAAGATTTGGAAGATAAGTATAGTTTTCTTATATAAAAAAAAAAAATGAAGAAAAAACTTGGCTTGAAAGGAAAATTGTCCCAATCTAAGACAGTTAAGATGAGGATTTGAATTTAATAGAAAGTTAAACGATAAAATTGATAACTAAAGTTTATATGAGAAAATAACGGCTTTTGACACGAATATTTTCTTGGTCCTTTAATTCAAAGCAAATGTAAACAGAATGAGACAAACTTTTTTTATTCTTTTTTAACAATTCCTCTAAGAACCAAATCCAACAAGAAATTAAACTTTCAGCTCAATATAAAGAAAAATTAAACTTAAGCTTACTTTTTGATGAAGTTTGAACACGCAAATAATATTCTAAAATAAAGTTTCTTAACTAATTTCTTAATCTGTAAAAGAAGAAAAGTCCTTTAATATATGTAAGCACAAATTTATTTGAGGGCGTGAAATTGGTTTTCTTTAAGAGTGAGAAAGAGAAGAGGCTAGAAGAAGAATCTTAATGACATTTTCTCCAAACCACCACAAAGAATATATCAAGCTTTCGAAAATTTATGATAGAATTTATATTGTGTTTTTAAAATATTGGTTGAGAAAATAATAAATGGATATTAATAATTATGAAAATACATAAAAAGTAATCTTAAGACTGAATCTACATATCATTTTTCACAAACCTTCCGTTTTAAATTTATTAAATAATTCTCTAAAAAACATTTATCGGCCTTCTCCCATAACTATATAGGACCAAATTTTAAATGCAAATTACCTATGTGTTTTCAATTTTTTCAAACAAACTATTTAATTTATACTTATTTATGTAGATTTGTATTAAAAAAAATACCGAAGTAAGATAAAATGGAGAATTGCATTTAAATCTTTATAAAAAAATTACTTCTAAATTTTATGCATTTAAAATATAACACGATTATGCTAGATTCTTTTTTTTGTCCAGTCAAAACTGGAGGATTATGCTAACTAAAAATGTCAGGTACATGCTTTGTTAGGTCATTTTATTCAGCTTTCCACAAGAAGTTGATTCCTTAATGTGGACATCAAAGTTAATGTTCTCTGTGAAAAGTTTTAATTGGGGGTCTTAATCTTTATAAAGAATATTAAGATGATTAATGCATTAATATTAAAAAATTAGTGAATTTATTCTTTCTTTCATCACAAAGCGTGTTGAAATGGTAAAATATGCTTATAACGTGCATTGGCTCAGAGACAAAACGTTAGTTGCGAAGGGGAATAACATTTTTTCTTTCTGGATGGATGGGGAATAAAACACTTCACATTTAATTATTTTTTATCATATATAAAAGACACAAAAATTAAGAAATGTTCAACATATCGTTTTAATTACAAAGTATATGTTTCCAAAATATAAATAGTTAACTAAATTACTTCAAACAGCTTTATTATTTGATGGTGTTAACGTCAGAATAATAGTTGCTTAAAAAGATTTGAGCTTTTTCTAGAAGTAACTCTCCTTTATAAACAAAAAAATGTTATTATATTTGTATGTTTAGCAGACAATAACTGCATTTGATTATTATATTATTTTATCACTGGACTCTTATCCTAAACGTAATTTATAGCAGATTATTACATTGATCGGAATCTTTTGGGTAAATTAATTTTCGTTAATGTTAGAATGCATTGTAAATTGCAATTCCATTCTTTCTTGGGCAACCAGCCACCCATCATTAGTTTCTGCTCACTCTTTCCAAAAGTGGCTCTTAAATGTATGTAGGAGCACTGTACTACTGTTATTATTTAATTACTCTCTGCATTAATTGGTTTGACTCGATGCATGCACGTATCCAATTCTCCTGATCTCAATCAAGTTACAAAATAATGATGAGAGCCTCAAACATTTGAATTTTCAAACTCTGTATCACAAGAACTGATGCGTGAGATTTCAAGTTTTGTCACATATACATGTAAGTATATAATTACTAACATTAAATGCGAAAAATTATTAATCAACAGTGTAAAACTGTGTAGCCTTCTGAGTGGAATTTGGAAGCTATTGTATAGTATAGTGTCCTTGTTGACTTACCCTTGGTAAGGACTAAAACTATTATTGCCTTTTATACGATGGTGTAGGACGAGGGCAAAGGTGAGATTATCGAAGTATAAAATTTCTGAAAACAAGTTTGGCTCGAATCTCGAAGTTATCCTCCCGTTTTTGTTAAATTAGAGTAAATTTGTATGGAAGTAATTGAATATGTGATATCCTTAATACTAAAATTAAGGAGTAGAGTGAGGAATTGGGTCTTAAAAAATTAATCTCTTTTGATAAAAAAGATGGTATTAGAAACAGCGGAAATAAATGAGAGGTGGGAACGTCCTTTATTACAGTTTGTCCTAAAGAAAAGGGCTCACAAGGAAAAAACAAGTGGACAACTGTATTTGATAGTGGAAAATCCTTACAAATATCTGAGTGGATTTTGGTGAGGAGTAGCATTGTACTTATCCATTACCACATGGAAAGAGGACTCAGAGTACCTCTTAATGTACTGTTGAAGACTTTAAACCTACTGCTTCTCCTAACGGACCCCCAAACCTAAACAATATCACTTGTCAACAAGGAACCAAGAACACCCTACAAACTATATATATCAGGTGCATATGGTTCAGTTTAAGTTTATTCCAAAGACTCAACTTTAGTAGGAGGGAAAAAAATCCAGAATTGTTGAGGCAAAGGTCTTTCTTTGTTAAGGGTTTAAGAAAGGAAAATAAATAGTAATGTGGGGACAAAGATCTAAGTTATATATGCATGCCTCTCAACTTGGTTTGGAGAGTATAAACAAAATTGCATATTCACCAATTCCACTGGACCTAACCATCAGTGAGGAATTTAAGTAGTTTATACGAAGTCTTTATGGGAATTGCTTTTTGCGGCCCATAATTTTTTGTCGTTTTGGTTTATGAAAAAATAACATCTAAATTATTTGATCGAAAATTCATTTTTTATATGAAAAATTAAATTTGTAAAATTCAAAAATTATTTTTTCATGAAAAAAATCTTTAGATTGTACAATTGAGAAGTAAAAATACTTCCAGATTTATGAAATTCAAAAACTTTTTTGATTTTCAAATTGTACCTTCGAAAGAAATTACCTAAAAGTTATTTTTAACTTACAAATTGTATTCAAATTTGAAAATGCATTCTAAATTATACAATTAAAAAGTTTTTTTTCTCATAATATAAATAAGAATGACACGAGAACAAAAGGGCAACAAGAGTTACGGACAAGAGGCCACTGGCACAATTTAATCTCTTAACTACTTCATAAAAAAAAATGGTTTGCACATGAAAAAAAAAATGGACGGTCTTCAATTCAAACTTCCATGTCTTCATCGTACGCACAGAAAATGGTTTGCGAACTAATAAAATATGAAGATTACAAAATTCAAGGCAGGTCAACCCTTCATCCCGGCTGAAAGGGTGGCAATTAAATAAGTAATAATATAGCATCCTTCTAATCCTCTTACTGTTTTATAATAATTAAGCATTAAATTAAACATATATACATTTAATACCTCAAACATAAACTACATTAAATTCTTTCTTTATTCAACAAGTAGGATTTCCAAACTATATGAAGAATTATTCAACAACAAATATATTATTCTAACGAAAAGGCAAAGGAAACTACACTTACCAAATGGAAGGTCGAACACTCCAATAATATATATATCATATTACAACTGCATAGCATCCGAGACTTAAAAACTATTTTATTTTACTCTAAAGTATAGTTTCTAAATTTTTTTAAAAAAAAGGCAACGGTTTGATTATTAACTGTTGAGCGCTTCGACGTGCATACTATCCTGTTCCGTCAAATACAGCATAAATTGTGAGCAATGCCAACGACAGTGAGAGAATAAAATACATATTTTCAAGTGGCATTATATGCAAATTTTCATACTTACTCCCCCCTTTAACTAAATATCCAACTTAATCAAAATAGGATATCGGAGTAAACAAATATTGGTCCGTAACTCACCTATTTGCATTGCTGAACATCAACACTTGCATAATTATCCAATACACCAAAGAATATGGTCAGACATTAGCAGAAGGGGTTGAATAACAACTTGAAGGGCTCAAAAACTTAAATTATTTATGAGCACATCTTTAAATTTTCCATTAATTCACAAACCCTGTATGAGCAGAAAGAAACTCATTCCAATTTACCAGTTTTCAGAGACGCAGTTGGCTATTTAATTAATCCTTCTGTTGCTTATTTGGTCTCAATCCATCGTCAGCCCAAAACATTTCCGCTACACAATAAAAAAAATGCATACCATACTTTCTTCAAAATTGCGATTGTGCTCATTGCCTGAAATAAATTGCTGATGAATAACAAGTATTGAATAAAATAAAGCTTCATTTCAAAACATCAACTGTTCACAGTCAATTTAGAAGAAAGGGGGAGGAACGAGATAAGATCAGGCAAAAAATGGAAGAATATTTCAAACATGAGATTGTTTGTACCTATAAATTGTAATATCTAATGACGGATACTGCTAGAGAAAAAGATAATTGCAAATATTCACCATTATGGCAGCACATAAATAACCTACAGAGGCTACAGCTCCTAATGATAAGAAAAGCATGAAGAGTTACAGAACATAACAGCTCGGTAAAAATAGTACAGCGGGTAGCATATTCAGAGCACATTCTAAACATATCCTAGATATTATTATAAGCTTTTGTAGGTGCAACAGATTTACGGATTTTAGGCTGGTTCTAGTCTTGAAGATGACTGGTCTGCTTTTGATACCTCCTCATAAGCTGGAGGTAAGAAAACATCAACTGACTCAAGCTTGGATAGATTGTTGACAAAAGTTTGGAGGAAGAGATTTAGTGAACATATCAACCAATTGATGCAATGAAGAAACAGGAACTAACTTCATCAGACTTGTTGAATCTTGTTTCCATAAAATATGACAATCGATTTATAAGTGCTTGGTTCACTCGTAGATTGACAGCAATATGCATGGCACTTAGGTTGTCACGGTACAGAACAACAAGTGACTTGAAGATCATTAAGATAATTTAGCCATCTTAGCTCACAAGCGGTGGATGCAAGCCCACAGTATTGGTTTCTGCAGCTAAATGAGAAACAGTGTTTTGTTTCTTTGCTTTCCATGAAATTAATGAATTCCCATGTAATAAACAGTATCTGGTAACAGATTTGTGTGTATGTACAGAAGTGGCACAGTCGACAACGCTAAAAGCAACATGATTAATTGGACAAGAGGTTTGACTGTAGAACAATCATTTTCCTATGCATCCTTTTAGATAGCGTAAGACTTTGTTGGAAGCACAAATATGAGCAACACTGAGTTGAGACATGAATTGACTCTCAGCTATTGTGAAGCAAAGGCAATGTCAGGTTGTGAATTGGTGAGATAGATAAGGCAACCAACCGACAATATGGCAAATGATCTGACAACAAATAAATTGATTCTTGTTGTAGTCAAAGAGAGCTATCGTGTAGAGGCCGGCTTGGACCTCAATAAACCAGAATCATTAAGAATGTCACAATATTTTTGTAACATATAGAGATACCTAAGGCAGAGTAAGCAACTTCGAATCCCAAAAAATATTTCAACATACCAAGATCTTTTATCGAAAGTGGGAATGAAGAATATGATTGATATTAGTCAATTCAGTAATGGAGTTACCAATCACGACAATGTCATCGACATTGACATCAGAGTAGTGAAATTAGATTGATCACATTTGATGAAAAGACTGTGATCTGCATAAGTTTTCTTTTATTCGAGTCAAAATGTAAAACAAACAATTTGTCATATCGTTCCCGACTAGCTTGCTTCAAGCCACATAGAAGCTTGCAGAATTGATTGGGACGAGATCTAGCAACACCAAAGGGTAAGGACACCTATACATCTTCTTACAACTCCTAATGGAGAAAATTTGTGACATCAAGTTGTTGGAGATGATACTGATTAATAGAAACCAAAGCAAGAATGAATCTAATGGTACCCATTTTTACAACATGAGAAAATGTCTCAAATAATCAACTCCTTCAATCTAAGTGAAATCCTTTGCATCAAAACGGGCTTTGGATTGCTCCACACTACCATCACGTCAGCATTTGATCTTATATACCCATTTACATTTGATTGGGTGAATATGAGGAGTATCCACAACATTCCAAGTCCAGTTCAATACTAATGCGTTTTAATTTTAGCTTTCATGGCGTCTCACCAACATTGATGCTGGAGAGCATCCTAGTAACTGACAGGTTCAGATTTAAATGACAAACACATAAGGTAATGGTGATGTGAGGGAGAAAGATGAGAATATGCAAGAATAGAGTTAAGAGGATAGGAATATCTAGGTGATGATTGGTTTGTAAAACTGACATAGGAACTCAAAGAAATGTGAAGGACAACTTTGTGTTCTCGAGTGGAGCAACAAAATGTTGGTTGTGCCATTGGAACTGGATCTACTGAGGACTGTTGGTCTTGGGAAGGTCTGGTGACGTTGCAGGTGAGAAATGGACAAGCCTTCATTGAGTTGTTGTTTACGAGTGTATAAATGAATGGACCAATTGTGAGATTAGTGAGGTCAGGAGTTTGTTCATCATAGGATCGACTAAAAGAAGGTGCATTGGGTAAAATGGTTGGCCCAATGGGTAGCAAATTTGTGCCATTAGGTGGAAAATACTTTGAGATGAAAGGGAAATGCATTTAACGAAAAACTGTGTCCGGAAATGAAAATTTCTTTGTTATCCAAATGAATAATAGCATAACCTTTTGTTCCATTTTGAAAACCCATAAAAGCCCCACGTCAAGAGAGTGGATCAAACTTGTGAAGGTGTTCATCATTTGTGGAAGCATGACCTAATGAACCAAAAACTTTAAGCAGGAGAAAATCTGGTAGTTTATCATGTAAGAGTTCAAATGGGGTTTTATTCAATTAAGGGGAGATGGAACCTAGCTTATTAAATAAACATTTTAATAGCATATGACCATAAGTGACTAGGAATGTGAGATTGAAACATGAGAGTTCTTGCCGCATTTAGGATATGTTGATGCCTATGTTCAACTCTTCCATTTTGTTAGGGTGTTGCAACACAACACATTTGATGTAAAATGCTTTTGGGTGAAAAGAAATCTTCCAGGAAAAATGTAGGTCCATTGTCAAATCAGATGCAACTTAAATTTGGTTTCAAACTGGTTCTCAACTATCTATGTTCCTTGTTCGAGACAATAAACTCCTTCTTGGAGCTCTGTGATTCATAGGAGATAACTCTTGGAAAAACATTCCCTCAAATATTTCCAAACTTTAGCTACAAAATCGAAATAGAGAACACTTTGAGAAATGGATGGTGATAAAGAGTTTATCAACCAAAATATGACTAGTGTATTGTAGTGTTCCAACGAGAAGTATGCATGCAAGGACAAGAATGGTTCTAATGAGGAATCCCATTATGATTTAAGAAATGAGAACCATTTGGATAGTTCCTGACTAGGAATGAAAATTATATTCGGTTAGTGCAGGTGACAATGACAAAACAGGAACTTTCTAGAGTTACAATAAGGTCTTCAAGGATTTTGACTAGGGTCTTGGACAGCTTGACATGGAGGACAAAGTGATTTGGGAAGATAGAATAGCAAAGCTACCAGCTTCGATACCATAAGAAAAATATACACAAGAGAAAGGAGACAGATAAGAAATATTAGAGAGGAAAAGATGTTCTCGATATATTCACCATGTACAGTATATGGCAGCATATATATAACCTACACAGGCTTCAGCTCCAAGTGATAAGAAAGGCATAAAATAGTTCATCAGGTAGCATATTATATCCTAGATATTATTAGAAGCTTTTGTAGGTACACCAAATTTATGGATTTTGGCTGGTTCTTGTGTTGAAGTTGACTGGTCTTCTTCTGATAGCTCATATACAATGAAGTCATTAAATTACCTTTCTAACCTCATTGTGAAGGTTCTATTTCAATGGTTTTCTAATCACAGTCATTGTAACTTTTCTATTTCTTTTCTTTCCTCCTTCACGAGATTTATGGATTATAGAAGCCTCACCTTGTATTTATTTATTCAGTGATATTTTGTCAATCTGCATTCGCTACATATCTTCAGCACATAGATGCTGTTCATTTCGAAATGTTCAAGAATACGCAACCAATCTTAAACGAACAGCCAAAGAATTTTCATTCACAGATCAATTGAGAAATCTGCAATTTGGTGGTGCTTTAGTTATTTGTGAACCAGGCTAACCGAACAATTACTCACAATAAAGTCGAGAAGTACAAAAAAAATCTTCTTCAAGAAATATGGGTTTTCCTCTTTTTACTGCCACAGTTCAAACTTCAAAGTTATTCTTCCTCATGTAAAAAAAAAAAAATGAAGGTCTAAAAATGTTGTGCCTTTTAGAGTGCAATCAAGTAGGTTCTTGAGCCCTGTCTTTATTGTTTTGAACATCTTCAATCCTAGGTAAGCGATATTATTATTTAATAAGAATGAAATAATTGAACTGTTCATCTATAAATCTAGAAATGAACTTAAGGTCAATATCTTTTACTTATTCATTATCTTTTGCGTGTGTACTAGAATGGACAATGATCACATTGAACCAGGAGTCTAAAATAGACATGTCTATCTCCAACAGAGCACTGTATTAAGCCTATATCAGACAGTAAATTCTAAAAGTTAAAAGATGTACCATTAAATAAATTAATCTTACATGTTATCTACAATCTTCGTATCCATTGCAATTTCTTCTTTTTTTTGCAAAATTGATGAGAATAACCTTTTGTCCTGGAATAAAAATAAGCATCTTAGATTAGATTTTACTTGATAATCATATAACCAGAAATAAAGTAGAATATGCTCCTTGGATGGTGTGTAAAAACAATGCAATGAGAATTATATTGCGAAACCGACGATTCAGACAACCATAATTTACAAAGCAGATGAAGAAATTTACAACTATCCATTGCAACAGAAACACATAGACTCTCCACAACAAATTGCAAGGGAAAAAATTCGAATTGCAAAATAGTGCTTACAGTGCCATAAACATGGTGATATTTTCTCCTAGTATACCTTTGAAATTTGCAATAGATAAAGTTTAAAAATTCCCTTTACCTCCTCATTCATATTTGTAACGGTATCCTGAATCCTCTGTAAGATGAGTCTTAAGCTTCCAACTTCGTAATGTAAAACCTTTGAATTATTTTAAAAAATGTTTAGAACTCATAGGGACCTCTCAACCAGAAGTCATTGACATAATGACGAAATAAAATATTAAACCTCTTTGTCAGAAACTAAATTTTGTATCTCTGTATCCTTTGCAGATAAAGTTTTCTGAACGTGGGGCTGGTTAAGAAAATATTGAAAATGCATGAATAGATGAAAGTACAAATAAGTTTTATGGTATTTGATACAGATATAACTATTGAAGATATGGATATATCTTCCATTTGAGCTTGGTTATGGTTGCCAACTTTTGCCACATCCAGCTTTGCTTCAAGCTCTGAGATGATTCTATCCTTCCTTCTTAATTCAGCCTCATTGTTTTCCACTTTTTTTCTTAGATCAGAGATATTTTCTACAACCCAAAGGAAGATTTTTTGAGTTGATAAAACTTAGATGGTATGTTGCGCCACATATTATACACACACATACATATATTAATACTATCATACTAACAACTAAGTACTAATATGTTTTGAAATGGGATTTCTAAATTACCAACAAATGTTTTTTCAAATGCAGAGACCCAATCCATTTTGTTTTTCAAGTTGGTCACTGAAAAAAAAGAAATGCAAACATAAAATAAGCAATTAAACACCAATTGCTTGCATGAATATCCACACCTGACTCCTGAGCATAGTTTGGAGTCAGTACAAGTTAGGAAATTACTTACCAACTTCCTCTCTATCATTGACAATGTTCTGGACTTTATCCAGAACTTGCTTGATACAAAATACCTCCTTTGCTATTGAATCAAATAATGCTAGACAAGAACTTATCTTCTCTGAAAGGACACTGAGCATCCTATCTTTGGCTTCAATCGAACGTTTCATCTTAGAAGTAGATTCCTGCATAACCCATTATTTCGAACCCAAGCACACAATCAATAGCAGTCCATACTATGAGAGTTTAAAGTTCCAACATTGATTAGTTTCCGCATGAACTAGGAGTGTTCATTGCGTTGGTAGTATCACAACAACAACCACAATCGAAGTTCCAAATCTTATGGTTTCTACATATTACCCCTACTCTTGCTCCCTCGTCCCCCGGATACAGAAAAGTTTCAGTTATGCTCAAACATGTTGATTAGGAACAATAACATATTATAGGAAACAAAATAAAAGGCCCAAAGCTTCCAGCTGTGACCCTTTTGGAAGATTCAAGAATGCTATAGTAAAAGTAAAAATTAATTTCCTTTCAAGCTAACCAAGCGTGTCTGTTTGTGCGCGTTTTCTTTTTTTACTTTCAGAGGGATGGGGTCTATCAGGTTAAACATATTAATTGGATCAAATTTGATTGTATTATCTGAAAAAAAAAATCCACATAAATAACCTCAGCGATTTCAGTAATGCTCAAATTCAGAACTTTATTTATCGAACAATAAAAGGTAGTTAAAAAAATTAAATGAGAGAAAGAACAGACTTCTCTTCCTGCCATCATTTAGAAATTAGCATTAAATAACTCTAACTTTTTCTGCAACAACTTCTTACTAATCCTCCTATTAGTTACATAAAAAAAGTATTGAATGTTTTTCATATCTTGAAGACATTTTATGTATTTTTCTCATTTAACTTTTTCTTTATAAATAAGATATTGTAGGGAGATATAGCATCACTCACCAGCATTGAATAACTCTAACTTATATATGTACGTGTGTGTATAAAAGGCAACAAAAGCGCCAATCACAAACAATAAGATAACCTCGTAAGCATGCACGAAGCTTTCCCTAGACTGAAGCAAATTATTCAGCGTTCCCTTCAACTCTTTCTGCTTGTTCTCAAGCAGCACATTATCGTTCTCTAGATAATTTACCTGCATTGGAACACAAACCACTTAACGTTCCTTTTCTTTGTAGAAAAAACCACCAACATTAAATCCTCCTAAACCTTTCTCTCCAGTTTCTGACGCTCCTCTCTGACAGAAGCCAACTCGCCCTGCAATTCCTGTACCTTTCTGCCACACTCTTCCTCGTTCTGCTTCAGCTTCTGCTCCCGAACGTGGCAAACCGAATAAGCATAGTAAAATTACGTGATGAAGAGAATTGACCTAATTGAAGGGAATCGAAAACCTGGAAAAGAAGGTGGTGCTGCTCGGTAGCGGAGCGTTCCCGATCCTGAAAGTGCGAAGGTTAGCGGAAGAGGAAACGGCCATGACGAATTGGCGATTGGCTTTGGAGACGGATATCGTTACCCTGAGATCTCGAACTTCGGCGACGAGAGCTTGAAGTTGGAGCTTCAACTTCGAAAGCTTCAGCAATTCCATCACTCCTTTTCTTCACCGCATTTCAAATTCTCCATCAATTTATACCTACCAGAATCTCCACGTGAAACGACGCCGTCTCTGTGCATGGCAAAATCCCAATCACACTGGTTGGTACGAGTTTTTGCGTGATAAACGATATTTGAAAATATTCCAAATAATATTTTAATTCCTTTTTTTATGCATAGTAAATTAGTATCCACACGGTCATTAATAAAAAGTTAATCATTCACACTAAACATTAATTTTCCCCTAATGATTTACACTTTTTGTTCTGATATGATTTATGATAACTTGCATGAGAATTGTGAATTATGAGATGGGACCATCAATTATTACACAGAAGGGGAACATGGAGGGTACAACATACTTCAAAACATTAATTGGGTGACCCAACCTCAGAAAACAAAGTGGATTAAAGAGTGGGTCTTAATTACCTACTAATCCATTCTCATTATCATAATTAATCAAATCTTAAGTTACTTAAGCAGACTCCTTTCTTTCAGGTTCACCAATCAAAATACTCATTATACTTTATTTCAAAAACTTTTTCATCAATCATATACAATGATGTTAAGTATCAAGATTAGGATATTTTGAAAAATATATATTATTAGATTTTGATCTGCATAAAAAAAAGTATAAAAATGTTAGAAAATTTGAATGGATGAGATTAGATGAGAAGAATATATAGAAAAGGGGGGAAAGAAAAAAAGAAAAGAAAAAGAAGAGTGAGTTGTGGAAGGAAGTGAGTTGGGTTTGGTAGTCCCGAGGTGAGTGAGGAGTGAGAGTAATGGTGGAAAGAGAAGAAACATTGCTTCTTCTCTCAGACTAGCCACACACTCTGCGCACAACCCTCCACTCTCCAAGGAGATCACAATCCCAAATCCCAAATCCTTAAACCTTCTCTTCAATGCCACTCTTCTTCCCTCCTCACTGACACTTTCTTCACCTAATGGATCCGCCAGCGATAATCAACGCCGCCGCCGCCGCCGCCAACACAGCCTCCTACAACCTCTCAGAGATCTGGCACTTCCCGCCGCCCAACGCGCCAGACGCCGCTGCCGCGTTGGGCCTCAGTAGGGCTCATTTCGGACACGGGCTTCCGGACTTCGGCCCGGGAAGCATTGGCCACAAGAAGAGGCGCGACGCCGAGGAGGAGGAATCGGCTAAGGGCGTCTCCACCAGCAATGGCGTGGTACCTCACTCACTCAATGTTCTACTATGAATTAAGAGAAAGAAAAAAACAAATTGAATTGGTTGTATTACAGTATAGAAGAAAATTGGGTTTGTTTTTTTTTTTTTTTTTTTTTGTTAGTTATAGGTAGAGTTTGTTTGTGTTGAAGATGCAAGTTTTTGGGTGTTGGGATTTGTGCAGAAGGAGGGTGGTGATGGGAAACGGGTTAAGACTACAGGGAGCCAGAAGAGTGAGAGTGCGAGAGGTGAAGGAGAAAGCAGTTCAGGAAAGCTTGCGGAGCAAGGTGGAAAGCCACCTTCAGAGCCTCCTTCTAAGCAAGACTACATTCATGTCCGAGCCAGAAGGGGTCAAGCTACTGATAGCCACAGTCTTGCAGAAAGGGTGAGTGGATACCCTATTTCATTCCAACTTCCTAATCTTAATCAGTAATCACCTCTTTTAGATATCGTCTTCTTTAATTTGGTTTAACTAGCTTTATGTTGTTTTTCCATGGTTTTAATTTTTACTGTATGAGTGTAATTAATTGTGGTGTTTAACGGGTAAAAATGTTATTTTTGGGATGATTAATGTTAGGACCAAAGTATGATACTGTGATTGCATAGCTTGTTTTCTTTTAGTAATTGTTTCTGTTTTTTCAGTTTTTAGTAACTGATATGGTAAAGATGTTTGAACAATCAATGAATTCAGAAATATTTTGCGATGACTTTTATGAGAATTATTTAAGGTAAATAAGATGTGGTGTAATTTTATTGATGGTGTAATTTTTTTTGACATTAATACTGAAAAAGAAATTAAACTCCTCATATAAAGTTGATAAGCTTATATTAATCACATAATAATTTTGATTTTACTTTTGGTAAGAAAAATGCATTATTCGTAGTAGAGTGAACTGCAGCATCAGACGTGCTAAAGTCCCACCAAAAGAAAAAGTTACAAGTCCTCCTGCCATAATACATGATGATATTTGATCATTTGTGGTAAAACGATTGTGTAAAATATCATTACACTGTCGGGAAATCTAATTATTTTCTTTAAAACAAAAATTGGAAGAATTATTCTATCAATAATTTAGAAACAATTTTTGGTTTCATATGACTTTCAAAAAACTATTACAAAATTAAATTAATTTAACATACATGACTAACATGGCAACATGTGATTGTGCATTTTTATTAAATTCTTATTTAAAACAAAAATAGGAGAAAACTATGCCATCAATGGTGATGGTTGGGGTAGGCGTTATTGGAGTACCAAGAATTTACTTCACTGCGGGATATCTAGTGTCATGTGGATTTTTTGTTACCTGAAAAAGTTAGTTTAAAAAATAATGAAACTGTTATGCTTATTGGGTCTTTTGGGGGAGTTTAATTGAATTATTGGGTCTTTTCCTGTAAGAATTATTGACTTAGTTTTATAATGGAATGTTGTTGGACAGGCTAGACGGGAAAAGATTAGTGAGAGGATGAAAATTCTTCAGGATTTGGTCCCTGGTTGTAATAAGGTATGGTTGTTCTATCTGACTACATATGTATAACTGAAAGAGAAAAAAATAAGTGTAAATGAAGACAGAAACTTGTCTGTCTATGTACAAAAACTATGCCGTGCTTTCAAGGAAATTCTAAATCGATGTATTTCTTTGATTCAGGTTATTGGGAAAGCGTTGGTCCTTGATGAGATAATTAATTATATCCAATCGCTTCAGCGGCAAGTAGAGGTGTGAATTGTGTTGGCGTTCTTTTGAAAATATATGTGCTTTATTGTTTTTCTTAAACTTTACTTTTATGTCACAGTTTTTGTCAATGAAGCTTGAGGCCGTAAATTCAAGAATGCCCTCCGGAATTGAAGTGTTTCCTCCTAAAGATGTAAGTATTATGTGCAATCTTTGTATTGATCTCTTTAATTTAAATAACCCGAAAGCCGGTTTCGTCCCTATTATTTTAAACTTTTCCTTTGGTGGGTTGAGTTTTAATTGCTTCTGTTATACTGGTTAGAGGCTTCTTTTATACACGCCATTTGTGTCAAGCTCGACAGGGTTTTTATCTTGAAAAAAATAATTATATTAAGCGAGAAAAAATATATAATTTTCAATGCTTTTACATTTGAAAAAACATGTAGAATAGTAGACCCCTATACATGGATTTATTGTTTTATTCATTTGCACATGTTTCTCTAAAGATTTGATTTTAAACTGAGTTAAATGATCTTGTGTGATCTATGTAGGTAAGGTCAATCAGTAGGGTAAGACTTTTGTTGTTGTTGTTGTTAATTGGGCACCTTGCAAATTCTGGGTGGAATGTTATGTTGCTTCCTTCCAAAAAACAAATTGAGATACTTTGTGGTGCTTTAATGGATTGGAATATTGGATGGTTAAAGGATATTTGATACATAAAGTAAATAAAATTTATAGTAGATGGTAGCAACTACTAGGATATGTTCTATATACTAAAAGGTAAATAAGTTTAAAGTGTGTAGAAACTCACCCTCAAACAAAATTTTGGGGCCAGTGGAATCAGATTATTGGTGTACTTCAGTTTTTAATCTTTGTGTTGGTGTTCCAGTTTGATCAGCAAACATTTGACACAACTGGCATCCCATTCGCTTCTCAAACTACAAGAGAGTACAGCCGAGGTTCATCACCAGAGTGGTTACATATGCAGGTGGGAAGGGGTTTTGAAAGAGCAACATAGTCTTTGAAATCCCATGACACCCTATAATAAATGCATATAGGATGATTTGTCCCTCCATCAGAGCTCCCATAAATCATATACTCAAGGTGGTGTTAAGTCCATTGGACACCTCATTCCATTTTCTTCAAGAGGCATGGAGCTGTCATTTGTTTGTACAAGATCGCATCAGTGATTACTTAAGCAACTCCATTTGTTAGTGGTTGGAAAATGAATTCATTTACCAATATGTAGTTTAGTGGACAATAGGCTTTCTATGCTATACTCTTCATAACCCTTAAAATTATTGTTATTCTTGTAAAACAATGCTGCTTGTACTGAATACATAAAGGCTTACTCATTTTGTTATAGTGTCTACATTGTTGTTTGTCTGTGAAGCTATGTTGAATAAATTGAGTCCGTGTGATTTTGTTAACTCTATTGTTTAGTCCCTTTGAACGCATACAAAGATCTTATTAGCTAGAGTCTATTGAATGGAGACACTATTGGTTAGTTTTATGGAACTTTCAGCTCGTTAGACAAATTTAGATACAGAGTATCTTGAATGTTTCTTTATAATTTGTTCTATGAAAATTGGAATTTTATCCTGGTGATTGTGGAGATTTAAGGTTAGTATTTGAAATTGGTGTCAGTTATTGGGTTTAATTTTCATTTTGAATCAGACAAAAAGAAGTAAAGTAATTATAAGTTTTGTATTCTTGAAAAAAACATATCATATCGAAGAATGGCAAAACTTACTCGTATTCACTCTGTTGTTTAAATTGAAAACTATGGGTATTTGACAAGGTACTTTACAGTTTACCGTAAGACGGATTCCGTCCGTTTGGTGGCGATTTCACACGTCAACCAGCCACTGTTACATAACAGGATGAGAGACATTTGTAGACACTCTGAACGAAGAAACTGATTTTTAAAAAAATCTTATGATAAATCCAATCGATGGCAGGTTTAACTTTCCAGTTACATACATGCACAGGTTACATCTACTACAAAAGTTAGAAATCGTGAGCAAAGTATCTGTGTTGTAGCAGATAATTTTCGCATTTCATGCAACGCACGTGATAAGACTTGGAATGAGATAATGTAGCAGTAGCAACTCTGCCAAAAGGTGCAAAAGTTTATAATCGTTAGCTGGGTTTACTATCAGAGAAGTATGATATGGATCTACATTCAAAAATTGTTATATAATATTTGGTTTTATTAAAAGTGTAAAAAGAAGAGGCGTAATTTATAAAACTTATTTTAATTTTTTTAAAGAATTAGTCTTAAGCAATAATTATTGAAGTTCTTAAAACTGTGGTGACATGATCCGATCCATGTAGAAGAGTTAAGAACATGGGACCGTGTTCACCGTCACATATTCTCAAAGATAAAGCTTTATTAGATATACTCAAAGGAAATATAGCTTTCAACCAGAACAATTAGTTTGAGTCACAAAACACAATATATTAGCTTGAATGTTCGAGTCTACCAATATAGCCAAACGCACTATCAATAATAATAGTATCATCAATATCAATTTAATTATATCAAATTATAGGATTAAAGCCTTATGCCTATAAATTGTAGTCTGATAATGGGTTGCACTGAAAATGCAATCGTAGCACCTGAAAACAGTCTTTCCAGATCAATTGCCAGAGAACTTAGAAATTGAAAATCACTGAGGCAAAAGCAAAATAATTACATCTAATTATTCCATGTGGCAATCATCCAATATTCGTATACCCAAGTATGCCTCAATTCATCTGAACACAGACAAACAATTTATGATAAAAGATAATCAAATAAAATATACACCCCAAAAAAATTCTACTAATACTTCATATGCAAACTGCCATAAAACTAACCTTGAATAAACCATTAGGCAAGTAACAAGGAATTTCAATTATTTGTACAAGATCATATGTTTAAATCTCATTCTCGTCTAAAAAACTTACATTGGCCATCCTTTGCTCAAGGTTGAATAGAGGCTAAGGCGTTTAGGCCACGGCACCAAATGAATTTCCCCCTTGATTGAAGCTATTCCCACTTGATTGGAAGTAAGAAACTGCTGCCCAAATCACACGCAAGACCAGAATTGCAGCAAATACAGTGCCTCCAAGAGTGCACACGACCTACGATTCATGGATGAATATTACCTATGGCCGTTAGCTCCTACTTGATAATGCATTTCCTATTTATATAGAAAAGAAATTGGGCTAGTGAAATACTGATATGTCAGAACTATAGTTCAGCCAATCAGTATAGATTCTATGACCACAAGTTCATGTGAGTTAGTTAACATTTGATGTCTTTTAGTATCAACTGTTCGGAATTGGAATTTTCAATGTATATTCCAAGACTTAAAACACAATAATCCAAAGCCTATTGTATATATATAATCACTCACATCCATCATTTGTCTGTGCAAATAAGAGGATGAATGGAATGTGAGCATTGTGCATTAAACAGTGTGCAAATAACATTTGAATAAAAGATTTCTGCAAAATTGAGTTCTCAATAAACACTTCTAAGAGAGCAAAATAAGAAGAAAAAAACGAAATGAACTTCTTCATAAACTAAAATTAGCTTATGGATAAACTAATTTTTAGAAGTTCTCTTATATAGTTTCTCTAAATTCTTATTCTTAATTTTTGCGTAGCTTTTAGATAAATTTATTTCACCTTTAGTTTCTTATTTCTCTCTCTTAGAAGTGCTTATGGAGAAGTTTGTTCAAACCTTGTCCCTAATCATAACCATTATGTGCATACCCTTCATTGCTAACCTTCCTTACATATCTTTTATTTACACCTGAGGAAAGGAATTGATTCAATTTGTGTTTATCACGGGAAAATACTAGAGATGATAATTGGAAAGGCAAAGTAAAGAAACTGAGGTTTCAATTTCAATCAGCCACAAATTCCTGATAAAGCCATACAGTAATGGGATGTAATACCTCAAGCAGTGCTTTGACAACAGAAAGCGAAGCAAGTAGCAGAGTTCCATCAACAGCAAAAGAAACCTGAATTTCCCCATTAATCAAAAGATAAATTCAAAGTTTAATTCCAGTACACGAGACTTCAGAAAAGAAGCCGGAGGCACATTCAAATACTACCTTGCCCAATGTCTAGAAATCAAAAGAAAAATAGCACACATGTTTTGGTTTAGCTTAAATTTTAGAGAATAATTGCATTTATTGTTTTATTACAACCCAATTTTTGACCCAAAATACACCTAATCTTGAAACTTGTAAAGTACAAGACAAGTTTAAATTACTAGAAGGACAAAACTTAGATACATTTTTTATAAGTGTTTTTGGTATTGTTCTCCAATATGAATTAAAATTTAAACATCAGTAATTTCTGTAATAAAAGTTTCTATTAAATATCACTAGCGTAAGCTATCATCAAGACAAAATGCTAACTGATCCAGTACATCCACTATAATCCTATATTTTTAGGAGTTAAGGTCAAAGTCAGTTTCAATACACCTTTTAAAGACAAATATGACGTGACAAAGCTCCAAACTCCAAATAGACAATACCTCAAACTCAGATTAACCCTAACATTTCATCTCAACATACTTATTACACTAACTAATTGGGAAGTTGGGGAAAGAAGGAAACCTGAAGCTACAGCTTGAACCAAAATTCAACATTCAATTATACACACAAATTGGGGATACTCATGGCCACAAACTACCATGATAAATTTGTTGATTTTTACAACAATTACCTTAAAAATCATATCAACTGATATTAGTGATAAGACAGTATTGTAAAATTCTGTAAGACTGTTTTACAGTGTCTTTACATGACTATTAAACTTCAAAACTTTTCATGATCCCTAGTACACTAACAAGAACAACAATTAACTAACACGAGAGCCATAAAAAATTAAGAAAAAAAAAAAAGGAATCGATGATTTGAAACAAAGCAGAGAAGCAAAGGGGCACTCACAAGCTGGGGCGATATTACTGTGGGCAAAACAGAGCGAGAAGCTTTCTTGGCTCGCTTAGACAATTTCTTGAACATGCTCTGAAAGAATCTGATCAACAAATCCACACTACTCTCTGCATCCTCCTCGTCACTCTCATCTTCAATTCCATCATACTCATCAAAACCCGCTTCATCCATCTCATATGCCTCTCCCCCACCCGAACTATTCAGCTTCACAAGCCACCAACAAAAAAGTATGTGAAACACAATTGAGCCACTATTACATAAAATATATCAAATCATATCATTCATGCATGTATGTATGTATGGATGAAATACATACCTTGCCATGGCAACTGGTGGTTATGGGCTTTGAACTGCGGTTGAGGAAGAATCTGGAATGAAAGCATTGGTAAGGAAAGGGAAGATTGTTTGCAGAGAAATGAGGAGGTTTGGAGAAGTGTGTGAGATTGATTAATGGTGGTGTAGTTGCAGTAGCTCCTGCCATTGGGGACAGAACATGGAGTTTTTCTTTTTATTTCTAATATTCTGTTATTTTATTATTATCGTTTGAGGAAGAAGGTGAACAAGGACAACCTTAACCGCTAGTAATGTTTTTCATGGATTTCCATTGGACTTCATCTGTTTGCGATTACTTTTTACACCCCATGGTTTTTTAAATGCGCCTTTAAGATATATTTTAGATTCTTATATTGTGGAATTTAAAAATATGTTTCAAATTACGTAAATTAAAATGAATTTTTAAATCTAAAAATATATTTTTAATTATATTTTTATATTTTTATATTGTGTAATTTAGAATATATTTTTAGATTTTGTAATTTAAAATATGTTTTTATAACGAAATGTATTATAAATTACGTAGTCTGAAAATATAAAAATATACTTTTTAATTATGTAATCCAAAAACATATTTATATTTTATAATTCATAATATATTTTCGGATTAAAAAATATTATACAGTCTATAATCTAAAATACATTCTGTGATCTGAAATAATTTGCAAAGCCAAAAAATATTTTGAATGATACCATTTTTAAATTTAAATTTTGAACTACACAATTTATATTAGATTTATAAATTATATAATTCGAAATATTTCAAAATTTGGAATAATTCATGATTTTCCCATAGCTATAGAGGTGAAGAAGAATGTATGGAGGTGTTAAAAGAAATATCCTCTTGTGCCCTTTGCTCTGTGAAACAAATGGGCTTGAAAGTTAACCCGTCCAGATAGACATGATAACGGGAGGACAATTGCTTCTCGCACCCTATATTTTTCTATGAGCATTTCTGTGTACAACGAAGATAGTGAATTTTTAAAATATATACATTTTTTTTTTCTGAAAACATAATTCGAAATATATTCAAACTTTATGGATTTCACATTTTAGAAATATTCTAAGAAAAGGATATTTTCATATAAAGATTTCGGATAAGATGTGAAACACATAATCCGAAATTGATTTTTAACCAATAGAGAGATTGAGATTGAAGATTATATAACATTTCATAATAAAAATTTTAACTATAGAATAATGTTTATGAACAAATTTAAAATATATTTTAGAATGTTAATTTTTAAATATATAAAATCTTAAACCTTACATCCAAAATCCTGATTCTAATTTTGAGAGGAATTGAATAACTAAGAATTCTTAATTATGCTCTAAATGTCACATTTCGTAATTGTTAAAATATGTAAATTATCATAAATAGTTATTTTAAAAATAATAAGTGTTTGACATATTTTATTTTTAGAATATCAAAAAATAACAACAATTATAATGTAATTTTATTAGTTCTTGTGTAACTCCTTGGTTATTTATATAATTAAATATGTGTTTTAACTTTATTAATCGTCACATATATTTATTAAAAAAAATAATGTTAACGTGTAATTATCCCAATTTTACCATATACCAAATCCACATATTTGATTATTAATAGAAAGTTAATTACATAATAATGTAATTTTCTTTCTTTAATTAAATATGTGTTATTTTAACCTTTAACAAAGTTTAAACAAAATTAATGAAATTAAAATTTGTGTATTAAGACTCTTATTTTTTCTTATTATACTAAAAACAAAACATCTTAATACTTTTTATACTAAATCAACTATTAACCCATTTATATATTATCTTTCATTGTTATAATAAAGTGTTTGGTATGAAATAAGATTTTCTCTTTATATCAAAGTATCATATAATTTTAAATGAGTTGTATATCAAGTTAGAAGAATATTAAATTTAAAAAATGTATAAAAGAGATCCAACATAAGATAGATTATCATATAATTTTAAATGAGTTGTATATCGAGTTAGAAGAATATTAAATTTTAAAGATGTATAAAAGAGATCCTACATAAGATAGGTTGTTAGATGTCGTGATCAACCCTTCTTCTTGAGCTAGATTCCTATTTTTAAAGAGATAAACTAAAAGTTCTTGAATCTTAACTAACCACCTTAGGTTTGGGAGGAGAGGGGTGTGGGTGTTGCATACAAAAGTATCCATTAGTATCCGTTAAATTTAACTTATTATCAATTGATTTTATGATAAAATCTATCATGATTTTATTAATAAATGTGATAATAATTTTTTTTATAATCTCTTTGTATTTAAGCTATGAACTCTTGTGATATTGTATTAAAAATCATATTTAAACAATTTACTTATTTAGAGAGGTGATATAAAATTAGTTAATCACTTATTCTTTATTTGTAGGATTAAAAACTTAATCTGGAAAGTGATTGATAGGTGGATTGGAGTACAATCAACACACACTGTTGTGCAAAAAATTCTTTTTTAAGCTTTCAACCAATAGGGTGTTGTAGGAAACAAAATTATGTTGGAGAAAAGTGTAGATAACATGTACATGGACTATATGGACCAGTAAAAATAATGTTGCATTCCAAAACTTGATTTGATGTAAAGGAAATATTCATCTTAATTCAACTTAAAACCAAGACTTGGATAACTAGGAAATATAGGACAACCACATTCAATTATTATGACTGGTAGTTGAATTCTTAAAGCTGTTTGAAGCTTGTATCTTAATTCGAAGTTGGAAGACGAATTGTTAAGTACTTAAGGATATTGTAGATATAGTAGGAAAACACTAGACAATTACAATTACATTAGGATGAGATGTTACACATTAGAACTATGATCGATGTTAGGTTGCAAGTGATGAGGTTCTTTGCAATAATATGTATATTAATAAAACTAGATATTATATGAAATTGGTTTTTGCTATGTGTTGATCGTCTATAGGAGGTTGGTAGTTAGATTTTGTGCCGGTATATTGAAATTTCTAGTGATGTTGTTTTTTACATGCATTTCCTAATTGAGAGTACACCATACACTAGTGCAAGTTTTTCAGTAACGATATAATGATATATGATGAAATTGTTTATTATTTGATTCCTTGAGTATACTTAAATTTTGTCTAAACTTTTTAGCCTTTACCCAAGATGATTAGAGTCTGCTTTATTTGTGTCATTTATGTGTAAAGTTGTAAGGTGGTCACGAAAGGGAATGTGTTTTTTGTTTCATGTTTTAGCAACAGTGTATAAAAGGGATACAATTTCATTTTCAAGATAAGTAGTTGTCAAATGTAAACAGAAGTTTTAGCGACATCTTCATGTTTTATACTGCATAAATACCATTATTGTTGTCAAACAAACTATGCAATAGTTGTCTCTCACCCAAACTTATATTCTCATTCCATAAAAGTCTATTATTTGAAAGTGAATTTAAAAGAGAAAACTTAGTAATTTTGGAAGGAAAATGAGGAAAAACTCATTGAGGGAGTTGTGTATGAGAGGAAATGCTTCCATCTTCAAACTCATAATTCTCTTTGCCATGTTTTGTACTCCAAATGTCTTGGAGAAACTAATTTCCATTTTCATTGGGGTTGAATGTAATGAATTTTTGTTATGTATAGTTTCTCTTTTACAATATAAATATCATGATTGTATTATTTCTTAATCCTTAATGTTGCATGACTTAATCTTCTATGCTTTGGGTTGTTTTTAAACACAAAAAATAATTTAAAACTTAGTTTTCAAGATTTAACAACTTAAGGGTATGATATTAGACATAATATATCATCTCTTCGTCATTCTATAACATTTGATTTTTATGCAAACTTTGTGTAAAGAAAGAATTATGGAATTGATATTTTCGCAATAAATTCGGCTAAAAGGAATTAAGGTTGGTGAGTTTATTGTGTTAACGTTGGATCGAATTTGAGACGAATTCGTTAAATCCAACTCTGAAAATTTGTTACCTTGTCAGGTAATACAATTTAAAGTTTTATTATTTTAAATTTATAATTATCTTTTCATTTTATTTTAATGAAATATTAATGTTTTTAAGATTTTAGTACAAAGTTAGTAAAATTGTATATTGGTTTCAGAAAAGATATTCAAATTTTCTAATATTTCTACCTGTAGAATTTGTTACACTTACAAAAGAGTTAACATACACGTAAGAAGAGTGTTAGAAAGTTTTTTGTGTTATCTATATTAATTGTTAGAGTATTTCTACTGAACAGCTTAAAACTTAAAGTTGATAACTCATTAATAATTGTCTGGTGGATCAATCAAATATGAATCTTGTGAATTACAATTAAGCTCCATCATATACAATTCACGAGGAGGGCCTGAAACATTAAAAATCAAAAAGTATCCTTATATGGAAGTTTGACACTCAGTTGAGAAGATGCTCAAAACAAGATAATCAATGGAAGACATAGTTTAGAAGATATATTACAGAAATAATATTTTTATAATGTAAAGCTAGTTTTTGATCTTTTACATGGATAACTCTAGTACTTTATTATATTTATATATTTTATGATGTTTTTATAATGTAAAACTAGTTTTTGATCTTTTACATGGATAACTCTAGTACTTTATTATATTTATATATTTTATGATGTGAATAGGCTTGTATCTTTTCATTGACAATAACATTTTATATGCAAAATATTTTTTTATTTTGATTTTTATTCCTTATATAAAAAATTGATTATTATTTAAGGTTATGTTTATTTTATCTTTTAGAGAAAGGTTAATTATCATCAAATTAATATATAAGTGTCATTATATTTTTTTTATATGAATTTAGTTGTTGTTTAATAATGTTTTATTTTATTTATTTTTACAAAAATCGCCAACATATATGTATTCTTATATTTTTTAATTTTACTATTTTATTTTTTTTGTACAAAATTACTTATTGATTAAGGGTTTATTTATCTATATTTCAAATTAAAGTATTATATAATTTTTATTATATTTTTTACATTCTTTTTTTACTTTTTAAAAAATTAGTTGATATCTAAGGTTTTTGTTTATGTTATCTCTTCAGATTCAAAATTTTTTTTGTCATGTAACTATTCAAGATTTGATTCACCATTTAAATCAATAAAAGGATTATGCATATGATTAAAATTAGTAGTGAAGTTTATAAGGAATTTATAATTTAAAGTTTAAAATTTAGGTTTAGGATTTAGGATATCTTTAGCCCCACTAGATTTATTATTTTCGAAATTTTCTTATTCGAAAAGAATTAATAAGTTGTTAGTGATTAAAGAAGGTATAATTGTGTTATATTATTTGTTTATGCAAGGTAAGTAATACACTAGAAGAAAGAGATTTTCTAAATTCTTCTTAAAGAAAAATTAGTGTATTGGTAGTAGTTAAGGTAATTAAAGAAGATGTAATTGTTGCATATGATTTATGTATAAAGTAAGTGTATTGCACTATCATAATAGAAGAAAAGTTCATCCACCTTACCTCGCCACAGGGTTGATTTGGTCGGTGACATGATAATTCATGCGACGTTCCAAAACTATTGTGTTGAATAAAGAGAGTGGCACCCCTTTCACCCAGTGAAAAGATATTATAGTCTTCGTAGCTTTATTCACACAGCATCAAAGTTGAAGAACTTGGCTAGTTTTTGTGAAACAGAATATTGACTTTCATCTAGTGATCCTTCGTCTCCTTCATAATCATCATCACCCTCAAAAACTAAATCAATTCTGCAGTTATGCAGCTCCAACCCCTCAACACGAGGAGGGTTTCGCCTTTGCAAATGTAAGCTATACCTATCTTTTAACTGAAACAACAACGGTGTCCTAGCTCCAAACCTCCGCAAAAATATGTGCTCTTCATTTGCCCTAGGTACTCTTAGCAGCCGAAACGTTGTGCTAAATACATCACTGTTCATGTTCAAGATTTTTGCTTGAACATCCTCTAACTGCACTCCCTCCCTTTGGTTTTCAGGTATATTCCTGAAAGAGAGAACACCACAACAAATAATACCTCTAAGCTCACTGTTTCTTCTCTTGGAAAACATAACTGGTTCTGCTGCAAACCAATCCGGGACCCTCTTTCCAGGCATAATCAAAATCTCTAATTTTTTAAGTAGAACCTGCGACAAAACCTCTAATTTATAAGTGACAGATTTTTGGATTTTGGGTCGTGGAGGAATCTAAGAAATGACAAACCTTGGAAAATCTTCTCTTTACTGCAATGGAGCATGTGATGCAACCACTCATGTACAACCTTCTTAAGGACTTCAAATGTTCAAGACCTGGCACATCCACCACCTTTTCACAATTTGTGAGGTTGAACTCCTCTAAGTGCTCCAAGTTTGAAACATCATGTATGTACTGCACTGCAGCACAGTTTTCAAGATTAAGCTCTTCTAGGCTAGAGGGAAGAGGAGGCAGAAACATCAGCTCCCTGCAATCTGACAATAAAAGCTTTTTGAGATAGGAGAGATCCATCATGCTGGCTGGAAGACTACAAATATTATTGTGACCTAAACTTAAAGTTTCTAGTGATGATAGTTTTTCAAACTCATCTGGGATTTTTCCATGTATTCCCCATCCATGAGCATTTAGCTTTTCCAGCAAGGTTAGACTGCAAAAAGAAGTTAACATTGCCTCTGAATTAGGTTCTCCTTGTATGTCAGGAATTATTGTTATCCCGGTAGAAACATTGTTTCCAGCCCTATTAAGATAAGGCCTTCTTTCCATGTTTAGTTCTACCAGGTTTCTAAGCATTCCAAAGCTATCTGGTAGCTGTGTAAGTGCTGTTTCCTTCATCAGAAAACATCGCAAAGATTTCAAATTTCCAATGGAGTCTGGAAGCCTTTGGAGCTGTTTGCACCAGTCTATCCTCAACCGAATAAGATTTTCCAACATTCCTATGGATTCTGGCAATTCAGTAATGTTTGCTTCATGCATGTCCAAACTGGTAAGAGCTGACAGAGAGCCAAATGATACTGGTAGAAACCTCAGATGCTGAAATTTTCTCATCTCAAGCTTTTCCAGCATTTTCATGCCCACAAACATTTCAGCTGGAAAATTAGTAACTTTTGTGCCATTCAAATCAAGTTCAACAATTGAAACTAGTGCCTCCATTGAGACAGGAAACTTTTCAAGAGAAGTACAGTCTCCAACATACAGCTTCCTTAAGTATGACAAAGAACCAATAGAAGCAGGCAATTCTTTGATTCCACTGCCGTTCAAAAACAATTGAGTCAACGAAATTAGTTTCCCAGTAGAGTAAGGAATCACTGAGAGTGACTTACACCCCATCAAACTAAGCATCTCAAGCTTTTCCAAAGAACCAACTGAATCTGGCAATTCCTCCAATGCTGTATGGTTGAGTGACAATTCCTGCAGGGAGCATAGTTTCCCAGTGCAGCTAGGTAACCTCTTCAGCAAGTGGCATCCATTTGCACTCAGCTTTTGAAGTTTTGTGAGATGGAAGATGGACTCAGGAAGCTCAGCTATAGGAGTGCTATCAAGAAGAAGTTGTCTTAAAGAAACCATGCAGCCTAAGTCTTTTGGTAATGCTTTCAATTTCCAGCAGTCGGAAAGAATAAGGTCCTCGAGATGTTTCAGTCCACCGACATCACCAGGTAGTTCGATAAGGTTATTGCAGTGTTGCAAGTTCAGGTGAACTAAGGAATTTAGATTCCCTAATGATTCATGAATGATAGTTAAATGAGAACATTCTTCCAAATTAATTTTTTTAAGAGATAGATACCCAGTTAAATCAGGAGTTGCTGTCAAACGGTGGCAACTAGAGAGGTTCAAAACCATCAAGTGCTCAGCCACCTGCCAAATAAATATCATAATTGATGAATATATGCGTAAAAGAAGTTAAAAATGGAAAAAACCCAGTTCTAGAACTCATTGATGACAGTCTATGTTTGCAAAATAGTGAGTTCATTAGGTAATAAGAAAGAAAACCTTGTTACTGCGACCCTTCCACAGGGTTTCAATCTGACTTTCAGAAAGGTCCATTACTGCAAGTTCCAAAGGATTATAGCTTGAAGGCATATACCTTAAGGGGCACTGTTTCCATTGTAACCACTTGAGTTTTGGAGGAAGACATGTAAATTGTCCTTCCAATCTGGAATAGTTAATTTGAAGCATTCTTAAGGAAACCATTGGTTGAAAATGCTTGGAGTGAAGGATAACCTCTTTTGCTTTCTCTTCTCTATCTTTTACGTACTTTTTATACCTCTCTTTAATATATTCCAATGCAGATTTGCAACTGGGCTTACGTTGAAAATTTTCCCAAGTAATTTCGTCTGCTGAGCGATCTCTGGGAGTGGACATTCTTCTCTTGACACAATCTAGGACAATTCCTTGAACATTTCTCGTTCCCTGCATGTACCGTTCGTTGCTAAAATTGTCAAGAAATGGAATGGGCTATCTATAATGAATTTAATTAGAATATAGAATTCTAAAAGTTGTAGATATGATACCCAATATTTGGATGGTTCAAATGTAGAAGAAGGCTACATATTGCAGAAGAAAACTACAAAATGTAGTTATTGCCTATAAATTTCACACTTGCTCCAAAGAAAATATCGCAAAGAAAGACAAGAAAGTGGAAACTTAAGTGAAGTTTATTTTCTGCAATTCCAAACACCCTTTTTCGAAAGAATCATGAACCTGATGGATCATCAGTAAAGGAATATGAAATAGAAGAAAAAATAATTAGGTGGATTCTTAACTTGATCTCATAGTTGAAGATGTTGAATGAAGGTGGGTGAAACCATCAAAGATTATCTCCAACATGTTGGATAGAGTTAAGAAGTTGAAGCTGCTAGGTAAGAATTTGATTTTTACGCAAAGAGATGCGAGTCAAAAGTTTCATCATTGGAAGGGAATAAGGATCTATGATTTTTATTTTTTTCAGAACTAATGAAAGCATAGTAGGTCCACAAGGAAGGCAGTAGAAATATAAAAAGAAATAAAAATAATGATATCTTTCCACTCAAACAAATTTATATTACTAGCTGAAATTTACTTTTCTTTATAATTATAAAAGTCTAAAAAATTAAACTTGTTAAGTAGTTATTTGAATGTCTAAAGACAATTTTCCCTGATAAAAAGAAACAAAATTCGAATTAGAAATTTTGAACAAATGAATAATATTTTCTTTTTTTATACCAAATATATAGTGCAATTATAACAACAAAATAATATTTACCTTCATATTCTTCAAGACAGTCAAGATTTCATCACGAACCCAGAGCCTGCTTCGAAGACCAGGATCTGTAAGGCTTTCACTATGAACAATTTGCCTTCCCATGTCTCTAACTTGATCATGCATCCACAATTTTCCATCTCTAACGATCTTAATCAGACATCTTGCAGTGAGCACAGCTACTGCAACCTCTCCTCTAAAATCACATCCATTCAATATGTCAACCACATCATCTCTCTTCATTTCCATTTCCACAAACAAACAAGCAATGTCAAGGAATACACACTGTTCTTCTTCATCCAACGCATCAAAACTTATTTTCACCACATCTTGAAGACATGCAGGACGAATCTGCTTCAGCTTCTCCAAAGCATCTTTCCATTCCCTCCTGCTCCTCTTGTCAAACAGAAAAGAGCCAAAAACTTCCAAAGCCAAAGGCAACCCTCCTGTCTTCTCCACAATTTGCTTTGAAAGATCCAAAAATCCCTCTGCAGGTTCCTTTCTTCTAATTGCATGGAAGCAAAACAGTTCCATTGCTTCAGAGAATTCCAATTCCTTCACCTCATAATGCAAATCAACATAACTCTCTGTCAAAATTTCCTTATCCCTTGTGGTTATCACAACACGGCTTCCCTTGTAAAACCATTCCCTCTTACCCATCAAAAACTTAAGCTGCTCCACATCATCAACATCATCTAGGATCAACAAAACTCGTTTCTCGTGCACCATTTCTTTTATAGCAGAAATGCCGTCGCTAATATCGTTGATTGGATCCTCTTTTCTTCCACAAAGATCACCACGGATTTTGTTTTGAAGAGAAACCAAACCATGGTGTTTGGAGACTTGTGATCTAACATTTGGAATGAAACTGCGTCGCTCAAAATTATGAACAACAAGGTCGTTGAAGAGGCTCTTGGCTAGAGTTGTCTTACCAACTCCTCCCATTCCATACAACCCCAAAACCCTTACATCGTTGGACTTTAAGTCTAACAGTTTTTTCAACACTTCAACTCTATCATCTAGACCTACTGTGTATGGAGCTACTGTCAGTGGTGTGTTCCTCAGCTGCTTCATAAGCGTTTGCACCAAAATCTGAATGAGTTTATCACTCTTGTCCCTGTCAGTAAGAAAGAAATTTAACAAGAAAATGAGTGAATCACATTGTTCAAAACCATCACACACTGGAGAAAAACTAAACAAAAGCAAAAATACAACATAGCTCACAGACGCGGAACATGTGTGTTTGGTTTGAGAAAAACTATCATTTTTCATCGTAAACACTTAACCATTGTAGTTAAGCAATAATAATTACAACTATAATGAAAATATACAAGACTTAAAAACGAAGCAAAAGCTAAAAACAAACCAATCGTTTTGTTTTAAATGAAAGTCATTTCTGTTTCTTCAATTGGATGGTTTAAGATACTTAAAACAGATTAACGAAACCCATCGAGACTTAAAACACAATGACTCTAATTACGCAATAATTTCTCCTCTTTTTGTTGCAAAAGAGGATGTAATTAAGCCATAAAAAAGGAAAAGATTTCTGCAACAAGATAAACGAACCATAGACCACATGACAGAGATTCTATAAAACCATACATATATCATGAAAAAAAAGCAGAAACTGATAGAAAAACTTTCGTATACACACATATCTAGCAGTAACATGCAATCAACTATAAGCAATTAACTTCATGCACCTTTTCTCATCCAAAACAAAACCAGCGAGTCCACCCACTTTCTTCATCGCATTTCTCCACTGCTCAACCCTCTCTTTCGGAAATCTCTCTCCATGCCACACGAAGGACTCTTCGAAGGGACCCTCTTGCTTTCGCACGTGCGAAGGCTCCACCCAGTAGAAAACCGGGAGGATCAGCCTCCCACTCTCGCAAATCTTTGAGAGCTCTTCCAGGCACCAGTGCGAGGACGCGTAATCGGGAGAGATAATGATGACGGCGGCGGCAGAGTCTTCCACGGCTTCTAGAAGCTTCTTCTGGATCTCATCGCCGCGCTCCAACCCATCGTCGTTTCGGAAGACGCGAAAGCCGCGGCCGTGGAGCGCGTGGTAGAGGCCCATGGTGAAGGTCTGACCCGTATCGCTGCCCCGGAAGCTTAGAAAGACGTCCCAGCGGAGCCGGAAAGAGGAGACGGTGACGTCACTTTCCGGAGGCATTGGATGGAGAGTGAAGACGGTGAAGAATTAAACTTGACGGTGCGGTTGAAGTAAAGTGAGGTTTTTGAGTTGACTTGTGTGATGGAGAATGAAGAGGGGTGAAGGACCAAGGTGGGTCCTGCATGCACATGTATACGTTGTACGTAAACAAGTCTTCACTCTGGAAGTTTCAAAATGAAGTTAGAGAAAGAAGAATTATGAATAATTCAAATTTATTTTAAACTTTTAAGATTCTGTATAAATAATAAAGATAAGGATATTATTTGTATTATTTAAAGTTTATGACATTGTCAATTTAATTTATTATATCAATTTGACTTTAAGATTATGAAGTAAGATATATATATATATATATATATATATATATATATATATATATATATGTGTGTGTGTGTGTGTAAATGGCTAATGGCTCCTAAACCAAATCTCAAACTAACAAATATTTAAGTTTTTTTTATTTAAGGTAAATTAATTAATAATATATAATTATATGTGACATAAAAATGGATCAGGACCAAGGGAGGTAGTAATTCAGGATCGCATAATATTTTTTTTAATTAAGATCGGGTTGTTTGGTTGAAAAGATTTCTCAAATTTGTAAGAAGCCCTTAATTTCGCTTTTTTTAACTATTTTTATTTTAATCTTTTCGTATAGCTAATCTTTATTTTGCATGAAAAATATTTGTTTTGTTAAAAATATTAAATTATGTAATATACAAATAAAGACAAGAGATATCTTTGTTTGAATTGTAAATGACATTCTTGTATATATGGGCTTGCTAATGATAGTAAAAATGCATACTCTATATCATTTATTGGGAAAAAATATAGTACTTATACAGTAACAGGCACAAACAGAAAAATAAACGAAACCAATCCAACGTTCCTTTTTAATTTCTTCTACACAATTACACAATTGATCGAATTCAATTTATTTTCTAATTACAATTCATCATGTTGTATTGAAATTTTTGTTAGGTTGTTGATACATTATTATCTTTCCTACCACTTTTATAAATTCGAAGTAAAAATATGGTAAAATATTTCGTAACTTTTGTGGGTAAAATGTGTATAAGCATTTTAATGATGTTGTGTACGAGGATCATGCCATTCAACCTGCCAATATTGGGTTACTTATTGATATTGTTATTGAATTTTATTTAAATGTTTTTAAAAATAAATCAAGTAATTAAAATAAAATTATTAGTAAGAGAACACAAATTATTGTTTATACTTTAATTTTAGAATAAATAGTCAAATTAGTATAACAAGTATGAACATATTTTTTTCAAGTATAATAAAAAATAACAGTTTTATTATAAAAACTTTAATTTTATTAATTTTATTTGAATTGCCTTAATGGTGTTTGACCTCACATGTTTATTAATGACAAAATTAAAGTTAATATATATTTAACCTTGAAGAGAGTATTCATCATTTGTTTTTTTTTTTTAAATAAAATAAAATTATTAATAACTTTTTCATTATATATTAACGTTAGTTTTTTCTTTAATGGACACACATGACAATTATCTTAGTATGTGTTTGGATAAGATAGTTGAAAGAGGCTAATTCATTCTTTTAGAGAATTTAAAATGTTTTATGACAAAAGTATATTGTTTGGGTAAAGAATTTTGAAAGATATTGAAATTATAACATTTTATTTGAGTAATTGAATTATTTAAAGTTAATAGTAAGAATTTTAAATTCTTCATATTTTTATATTCGTATTTTGTTCTTTAGGTCGGCCTAGATCTAAGCTAATATGGTTTGATTTAAGTTCAGATAGACTCGATTCAATTCAGCTTAGTCTGACATAACACCAATTTGATGTCTTGGTCTAAGAGGGACCTAACTAAACTTGACCAAACCTAACCTGATTTGTCTCGATTTCACTTGGGACCGACCCTAGTTAGACACAATTGAACCTAACTCGACATGGGCTTAATCCTACTTGGCTAAATATGATCCTGTCCTGGCTCGGTTTGACTTAGACTTGCGTCGACATGGCACAACCTGGGTCCAAGTGAACTAGACTCAACTGGGTCCGAGCAGACTCAATTCGACTTGAGCCTAAGCTGAATCAGTTCAACCTGTGCTCAACTTGACTTGGTTTTGATAGGGTTAGGCCCAACCTGGTCTTGATTAGATTAAGACCCACCTAGGCTTAACCCAACTCAGTTAAACTACTACAAGAAATTTTGTCATTATTTATGGCCGAAATTTGTATATAACATTAAAAATCCGTATGTAATTTGAAATTACATATGGATTACTTACTACGGACAAAAAATTCGTATGTAAAATAGTCGTAGGTAATACTTACATACAAATTTCAAAATTTGTATGTAATTACATGCGAATTTATTCATATGTAACATCCATATGTAATTATATATAGACTCGATTTGTATATAATTACATCCAGATATCATGATTCACATCAGCAGTTAATTCAACTTAATTGTTGAGATTCCAACAAAAAAAAGATCTAGTAGAAAACAGTTAATTCAACTTAATTGTTGAGATTCCAAAAAAAAAAGTCCAGTAGAAAAAAGAAATCAAACTAAGGAATCAATAAATATCCTATTTGAAAGAAAAGTATATATCATTCAAGTTAAAAGCTGGAGTTTATTCAATTTTTTTAGACAATTTTTATTTCTTTTCTTTCTTATATAATTATGATTAGTTATGTATGAACGGAAGAAGCTTAAAGGTGTTTCACCCAACCATTCAAAATGCATTATCAAAGAGGAGCTATTCAGGGAATTACAGTGTTTGGAATCTACCTTACTTTCAAAATGATAGGCAAGTAGGGTTTCTCAATTGTGCCCTTTTTGTTTACCTTTCTTGATACTTTGGTTTACATTTCACTTGGTGTTTTTGATTACCCCTTTTGTCTTACCTTACATACATATTTATCTATTTCATTTTGCTTTACTCAAAAGTCTTTTCAATTTAAGAGAGTGTCTTACCTTACATACATATTTATCTATTTCATTTTGCTTTACTCAAAAGTCTTTTCAATTTAAGAGAGATTGATTTCTCTCAACACATATGTTATTCTATATACAAGAACTTGAACATGGAACAACTACTCACATATTTAACATATATGAGTCATACCACAGCATGTGGAATCTTTGGTTTTGGCTTTAGTTTTCTTAATAATCAGTTTTTTGCTTCCATCTAATGGCTAAATTTGATGTAATTATGGTTTTTATTATAAAGTTACGTATAATGAACTTCAATTTTAACCTCTTTTCTACCTATATTTAAAAGCTAGTTTCTCATTCCTTGCAGCATTGATTTACTGATGTCTTCAATAGTGTGTCACTACTTTCTAAATGATTTTTTTTACAACTTTGGTAAGGTCATTGTGGTCACCTAAGTTTTTGTATCATCTTTCGATTTTACAAAACTAAAAATATCTACCATGCCTTCTATTTGTATTGGATGATTAAATTATTAAAGTGATGACTTTGGAGTTGAATTCATTAAAGTTGAATGCACTGGCATATAATTGTGTTAAGGAATCAAACCATCCTACTCTAATAGTATTCTTATATTACACCAGAAATTGACTTAAAAGTAATTTATACAAAGTAAACACTTATAACAAGGTATATAACAAGATATATACCTGAAAATATAAAAAGATATATACCTTAAAATGATATAGCAACAAGAACAAAACATTATTCAATTAAAAATATCAACATATTTGAATTTGAAACAGCTAGTGTAACCCATCTACATAGTATTACATTCTTTATCTACACCAAAATATCTTAACATTCTCAATAGTCAAACTAAATATGAAAGCAATAGGATTACCAGTTATCTACACTGAACTTTGTCTCAGCTATCTTTGTCATCATTTTGGGACCAAAAGAAAGATCTTCCTTATTGGTTCAACCTTTGCTTTTATTTTTACCAGAGGTACAGCCAAACACGTACTCCAATATGTGAACTTAGCCCTACCACCAAACCATACCAGAAATCATGAATGAATAAATTTGTTTGTCTGCACCAAAATTCAAAATATTTAAATGGAGGAACATGGCATAGATAGAAACTCCCGTGAAAGAGAACCTTTAATTGGAATGAGGAAGGTGTTAGAGAACATGCAGAGGAAGAACATAGAAGTTCCAATCCAGAAAAAATGGGTCTAGTTAATTCAGATTGTAATAAGGTGTGAGTGACTTTTGTATGTAAGTTAAGAAACTGAAATTGCCCACCTTGAGTGGGGAACACTCTGTAACAAACTCTACAGTTTATGTAAACTCATGAAGCAGAGCTAACATTAACTCATGAAATAAGAGCTTACCAAATATTGAAAAATCCATTAACGATATATATGTATAACATAATGTTTTTAATGCAACAATATTATATTTTTAGACACTTTAATACAAAGAAGTGGCAAATCACAATTCACAGTACTAAGTATGATAGTACATTAGCGTCTGAATAAAATTAAACTATATAGATGACTAAACAAAATATAAATTCATAAAACCGTATCTTCTTAAGGTTAAAACAACTTAAAAAGGAGTTAATGACTCTAATAAACACACTTGCAAGTTTGAGAAATAAAGTTCAATTGACTATAAACACACAATAACTATTAAGAAACAGGTTCATTGTCCGTACCTTTGTTAATGGGTTTCACTTGCAAAGGTTTCACTTCTTCGATTAAACTTCAATCAGAGGTTAAGAACACATTTAGAGGTCAGGGCATGCCCCGATTTGAGGTTACGACACACCCAATTTGAGGTTAGGGTACACCACGACTATGATAGATGAAGGAGACAAACGAACGAAATGAAGGAAAGACATGAATGAACGAGACGAAGGCAGTGAACGAGGATGCAAAACAATGATGAAGGAGTGATGAAGGACACAAACAAAAATGAAAACAAAGGAAAACAAGGGTGAGAATAGGAATCAAGAATGAGAAGAGGTTCATAAATGGAAAAGAAGGCAAGGTTACACACTGATGAAAGTAAGACGAAAGAAAGGTTACACTCAGAAAGGGTGATTAGGGTTTTCATATGCATTTTCAAGTTGGGAATGTAATTTTTAAAAATTTAATTTTTCTAATCCTTATGTAAATCAGTAGATAAAACATGTTGTGATTTACCAATGAATTTGATAAGCACTACATACGGATATAATCCGTATGTAACTTTCCCGCTACACCACGCTAAAGTTACATACGGATTATAGGTACGAAACAACTAGCTTAGCATTACATACGAAAAAAATCCGTATGTAACGCGCTAAAAGTCATATATAAAACCCAATTTATCTACGAATCCAAATCCGTATGAATTTATCCATACATAACACACAAATTTCTTGTAGTGAACATGAGTTAGCCTCGACTCATGTCATTGTGGACCAGCCTCGACTCGAGTGAATGTGGGCTTGGCCTGACTTGTCTTGACATAAGCCTAGACCAACTTAACTCGACCTTGATTCGAACCGAGTCAACTAGACTCGCCCAAGCCCACTTGACTAGACTTAGGGCAGGGCACACTTGGCTCGACTCGCCTAACTTGGTCTTTATTAAGTTAGGCCCAACCAGGTTTTGATCAAATTAGGGTCGACCTGGGTCTAACACAACTAAGCTAAACGTGGGTCGCACCAACTCTAACGAACATGGACCTGTCCTGACTCAACTGAATATGGGCTTACTTTGACTCACATTGACCTAAGCCCCGGCCAACCTAGGACGACCTTGCCCAAGCTTACTTGACTCAACTTTTCTTGGTCTTGATTAAGGTCCGACTTGGTCTTGATTAAACTAGGATTCACCTGGGCTCGACTGAATGTGGGTTAGCCCTAATTGAGATGAATAAGGACCCACCCCAACACAACTAAATGTAGGCTTGCCTTGACTTGGCTTGATCTAGACCCAAACCGACTTGGCTCAACTTCGACCTGGGCTGATTCACTCGACTGGGCAAGAACTGACTGAGCTTGACCTAGGCCCGAGCCAACTTGACTTGATCTGAGTCCAACCTGACTCAGCTCGACTTAGACCTGAGCTGACCCGACTCAACCTAGCCCCGGACTTACTCGGCTCAACTTGGTTCCACATCAACTCGACTCGGCCTACGCTTGGATCAACTTGGCTTGACTCTAACTCAGGTTAACTCTAATTCGAACTAACTCAACCTGACCTTGCATGAGTTCAACTCGATGCTATCTTACTTGGATCTAGCCCAATACAACATTTGATAGCTTCAAAATAGTCTTGTTTAACATAAACTTAAAAAAAGATTTTACAAATATAAAATGAAAAAATCTTGAAAACCTTTCACCAAAAGTTAAAATTAATCAAGATCTACTATAAAAGATTATCAATATTAATATTTTTGAATTTTTAACAATTATTTGATATTTAAAGAGTTTTTTGAATTTCATGATAATTGAAATATTTTATCCAGACAAGCAAATTAAAATTCACAAAGTTTGAATTTTATTTTCCAAACAAAACAATTTAAAATGCAATCAATTCAAATTCAATATATTTAAATGTCTTAGAAATTATGAATTTACTATCCAAACACAAGGTTAACCAGTAATCATTAACAAAATTAAAACAAAACTAACAAATTAAAACTTTTGTACTAAGAATATTCTCTCATTTTATTTTACTAGAAATGAAATATGTCAATACTTATTATACTCTATTTGGATATGGTATTTTAATAGAGTAGTTTATTTTTTTTAGAGAGCTTGAAATGTTTTATGACAAAATATGTTTTGAAAGAAATTGAATCTAGAATTTCATTGACTACCTGCATTACATAAAATTAAAGAATTTCAAATTCCATCTAAAAGGTAAGAATTTGAAATACTTAATATTTTTAAATTCATATTTTGATATTTGTAGTTTGGGTCAACTTGGACTTGAGTTGATGTGACACGTGAGTTGGATAGACTCGGCTCGACCTAACGTGGGATTGACCTAACTTACTTTGACATGACCCCGACCCGATGTCTCAGCCCAACACGTGCCTAACTTGTCGCAGTCAAACTTAATCTATTTTGTCTCGATCCCACCTAGGCCTAACTTGACCCAGACCCGACCCGAGCTGGACTCAACCAAACTTGACTCAACATGGCCTAACCCAACTCAGTTGAATATGATCCCGTCTTGACTCAGCTTAACTTTGATCTGGGTCAATTTGGATCAACTTGGGTTTGGCTCAACTTGGCTCGACCGAGCCTAAGATGACTCGGGTCGACCGACTAGGGTCGACGTGAGCTAAGCTTAACCTAGTCTTGATCAGACTAGGTCCGACCTAGTTTTGATTAGAGTAGGACTGACTTAGGCCTAGCTTAACCGGCTAAACATGGGTTGACCTCAACTCGGATGAATATGGACTTGCCCCAACTCAACTAAATGACGGCTTTCCCTGATTCAAATCGACCTAGACCTAGGTCACCTAAGTTAAACCTTGGCTTGGGCTGACTTTATCACTCAACTGGGCCAGAACAAACTCTGCCCAACCTAACTTGACGTGGTCATGATCTTAGGCATGAGCTAGTCTTGATTGGATTATGATTGACTTGGGCCTAAACCAACTCAATTGAACATTGGTTGGTCTTGACTCGAACGAAAGTAAAAACACCCCTACTCGACTAAATGTGGGATTGTGCCAACTCAACTAGATGGAGCAAAATCGACTCAATTATATCAAGTGATTCAAGTTGACAGGGTGGCAAAAGAGAAGAATAAATAGGTTTGGATGGTTGGCGGGAACAATCATCTTCATCCAATATCAAAGACAAGTTTGGGTTTTTAACTCTTATAAAAAAAAATTTTCATTACAATTATAACATAAGCTAATGACACATTTTTCGTTTGTTTGGGCTTGATTGAGTTTAAGAACAGACAAAGGAGTAATGAAAGAAGTGGTGGAAATAGGAAGAGTTGTGGAGCATGATTTAAAATCTTCATGTTTGGCTGCAAAGTTTCGTTGAGGCATATAGCTTGACGGGTGTTAAATGATTTGTATATTGCAATGTATCTACAAATGTCGAGTTGGAGTCCAAAAAAAAAGTTCAATAACATATATTGTGTGAGGTCAATCACTGTGTTGTACAGTTTTTCGAGCACAGTTTTTCGAAATGCATTTCAATAAAAACAATGTTCCCATTTATCAAAGTTTGAACAATAAGTTTAACATATCTCATATGTTGAGAGATTGAAATCAGAGTTTGCAAAAGTAGGCAACTTTGTCTCAATTAGTCAATTGATGATTGTGGTTCATTTATTTGTGCCAACTAAGGGTGTCGTCCTTCATGTAAAAGATAGACATGCCTACATATTGTTCATAAGGGATATGGTACAAGAAGAAAAAGTTAACCAGGCCAGGTATTTTGTGACATAAAAGAATAAGTAATTGTAGTTTAGGTGGATGAACAAGCGTAGATGGTTTGGTAAGTCATGGATTATTTTTTGCTATGGCGAGGTTGGACAAAGCAAACATTGTTCAAGAAAGGTGTGGTAAAAAGGTCAGATATTAGTAGAGATAAAAGGTAGTTAAGGTATAAGTTGACGTGTGAATGAGTGTCATTGGTGCCCACAAGATGTAAGAAATGTAAGAAGGTAAGAAAAAAAGGGTAAGTGAATGATCAATATAAAAGGGTTAAGTAATGAAAGAAATAATGATAATGACAAGTTTATCCATTATTAGGTATGGGGCGGAGAATTTATGTTAGGTGTGATCTCATATTCTCATAATCATGGATCCTCATGATTTTAGTGTGCTTCTTAGATGGTTATTCTACAATAAAAGTTGGAAGAAGGAAATATACAACATCAAAATTCACTATTGCCAACAACAATGTTATTCCACATTTTCTTACTTTAAGCAACAACTCAAAAGTGTTGTCTAAAGTAAAAAAAAAAAAAAAAAAATTGCCTAAACTTTAGGTAACGATTTTCCAAGAGTAGAGTATGTGTCCGTTGTCGTAAACTATAGGCAATAATTTTTCTGTAAGGTGAAAATTTTCATATAACCATAACTTTTTTCCTGTGCAATGCAACTCAAGAATAAACTTGAAAATCCAATAAATAGAGCAATAGATAATTATTGGGATCAAAGTTATAACAGATATAGAGTAGAAGGAAGAAGACGAAAAATGAAATAAATGGAAATAGAGTTACCATATTTGGCCAAGAGGAGTCTTCCATACAAGAAGCTAGCAAGTGTTAAACATCTTCACTACAAGAGAAATTCAACTATCAATATATACATATCTAATTGTATTCACCAAAGTAGCAAAACCTCGGTTTATCTTTTAAAATTAGCAACATCAACACAAGTCACCTTTACCCTTTGTATCTCAATCTCATCATTAAAACCCTAAAAATTAGTGTTGTAAATTACCTGAAATTGAAAAGGAAAAAAAATTAGGTGAAAATCGAAACACCGATAAGGAAAGGAGAAGAAAGTCTTACATGTTTGGACAAGCAACATGGTTTCATAAAGACCTTTGACGGAGACACCATGGCCTGAGTGCAAGCACATGGTTTCATGCTCCTTCACCTCCAATCTCGCTAAAACCTTGTTCCTCACAGCATGCTACTTCAGACAATGAGATAATGAATAAAAAGTTGAAGGTTGCAAATGGAGTACTCAAAGAAATCGATTACAAACCAAGGTGAATTGTGAGAAGGAGTGGAGTAGAGTGGAGCGAAGTGGTGCGAGATGGACTAGAGCAGAGCCTGAGCAAAGAGGAGTGTGAACAGAGTGGCAAGAAGATTTTCTTTGAGTGAGGAAGAAGGATTTCAGAATATTTGAAAATTTAGGAAAGAAGAGTTTGAGCAGGAAAGAAAATTTAACTATACAAATGAATGACACATTCTAGTTTAATTTTAGAGTCACATTAAAAACAGTTTAAACCATATTTATAAAAATGTGATTTAAAATACTCATATTTCCAAAAATGTGGTCTAAACTGACATTTACCTATCTAGGTTCTTATCTGTCTTTTCTAAAATAAATAGATAATATTTTTTATATATAGTAGGATCATTTTTAAAATAAAACCTACTTTTTAAGTAACGTGTAAAAATAGTTACTTATTTCCATTTTAGATAATTTTTTTAATTGTTGCGATATAAGTATTGTCTAAACTAAAAAATAGTATGATATAAAAGTATCAATCTTTTCAATGAGTTAAGGAAGACCTACTCAAGCTCTTTGAGGGTTTTGAGAGGTATAAGCAATATAAAAGCAACAAAATGATAGCATGATCCTAAAAGGTAATGTTATCTACCAGTAGCGGTAGAATAACTAACGAAACTTATAATAAATATCAAGAGAATAATTTACTCCTTACATCTATCAAGTCCAATAAATAAGAAAACCCTAGACTCAAATATGAGAATTTTCCAAGTTTCCTCTGCTCGAAAGAAATACATTTATTTAAAACAAATTTAAATATAGTCACTCTTCCATGTGGTAGACTTGTGGGTCCTTTAGGTGTTCTAGATTATACTTGTGAACTATGAACGGTAGTGAGGTTTCTAAGGTTTTGATGTTCTCTTGGCTTTGGTAGTTCATTCAAGGGGTAATAAATTGTTCCAGTTGGCATCAACCTTTATCAATGCTATACTAAGACCACGTTACAAACAACATCTCAATTGCATCTTACCCAAATCACACAGTAAGAACATATAACCCAGCAACATAGACTATTCTTATCAGCTGTTAAGCATCCCATCTTTTAACTAAAGCAAATTTGTATTAACTTTTTGAGTTACGATTTAAAGGTCGTTAACTAGTTGGCTCATGTCAGTATTTTCTTTAGTATATCCCTATTTGGTGTATCAAACATGGTTAAAATACTTCAGTTTTCATTATCTTTGTCAAAACTTCCTATAACTTGTGTTGATTGCCGTTAATACTTATGAAGTCGGGTTAATCTTGTTTTTGGGAGGAATAGCATGGATTTTGGTCAAGCGGAACCATAACATTTTGTAACGTTAATATTAAGATAAAATATATTTTTATTTCTAAAAATAACTCAAAATTTTCATTTTAATCTTTACAAAAGTACAGCTAATTCTCATATGGATTACACCTAATTATCAATATAATTAAGTTAATCATAAATTATTTAAGATCAACATTCATCATCATGTATTGTTGGTTGATTAACAATGTTGATATAATGAAAGAAGCTTGCAAGAGAATGATGTTTCCAAGTGCCACTTTTAGTACTGTGGGCATATTTGGGTGATGGGTGATTATGGATTGAGTGCATGCTTTTGTACCCAAAAATCTATTGGTTCCTTTCCACAGAATCATGCATTGGAGTTCCTTATGACCCTTGTTTTTGTGACACATGTCACACTTATTCCACTCGCAGAACAAAATTATTAATCCCCTCTAACTGTAGGGGAGCATTTGACAAAGTTGTAGTGTACGAATCCATAAAAGAAGAACACACTAATGCAAGGTATAAAATCTGTTGCCTCCATCATGCTATATTGGGTTGTGTTGAGTTTTTTTCTTTTTTCTTTTTAAGTTGTTAAACACTCTTCTCCATTATCTCTGCCCCGTTCCAAAAGCAAAGAGATGTTACCACAGAAACAGTATCTTGCAATTATGGTATAATTTTGTATCTAATTAACACATGCAGATAAAATTAAGTGTTCTGACCTAAATCCGTTGAGATGATACAATCAGCACATTCAAAATATTATCTATTTTAGAATTCAAAATTTTGTTACAGTTTTGTTTTTAAAAAATATATTAAAATATTAAAAAAAATATATTTAAACTGACTTTGATTTCTGCTTTTAAAATATAAGATATATTAGAACACTAAATATATTTAAATGTTTGAAAAAAAAAAATCAAAAACCTAGTGAAAATAAATCATCAAACTCTTTCATTAATGTTTTGTTTATTACAATGTATAATATATACGGTCATTGAAATTGGAAAACAAACGCTCTTTTATTGTTAGTAAAAGTATCGATCATTCAAATTTTAATATATTAATAATAGATTTACGTGTAATATGTACATTTAATTTCTATTTTTTCCATCAATTTTACACATACCCTCATGAAATAAAGTTTATTTAGGGTTAGTAGGATCATGTGCCACATAATGCTAAGAATATCTCTTCAAGGTCAACATGCAGAAAATGCAGAATAGCCTAAATCTAAATATATTAATTCTATATGAAAGTATGAAGCTGAATAATTAATTTTTGTTTCATTCATCGAATCCAACCTTGGAAATGAAAGCAATGGTTTATCATTTCAGCGCAGTCACCATCTAGCCATAGATGCAAAAAGATTAGCCTTTTAGTAGCAAATCCACTAAGATACGGAAAATCCAGTAATGCAGAGATAATCTTTGGCTTCCACTGTCTCTGTATGTTTGCCAGACTTGCATTAAATATCTTCCATTACCCACTTTCAGGATATATTCTCTTCATTAAAAGCATAGCTGTATATGTTTTAGTATCATGACTTTCTTCAACTGTTTGATTTGATTTTGGTGCCAACATGGAATTATTATTCATTGGCCAATAAGTAAGTGTAGTGTATTTGAACATCAAAACTTGTACAAAAGCATTATCTTGGTACATGCATGATTTTACAAATCTTTTGTAATGAAGACAAATAACTAATGTGTTTTTCATGCATCTTTTCAGCATCACGTAATGTTATTAATTCCTCAAAAACGGGTATCTATTTTCAACTTAAAAGAGATGATACTAACAGAAAAAATGCATCAAGTCACGGAAGAATATTAGTGTATAAAGAGTTGATTTTAAGTTGGAGTTTCGAATATGTAATTCAAAAGACAAAGAATCCTAGACAACGGTGTAAGAAGAAGAAGAAACGCGTAAAGACAAGAAGACAAAATAGGAAAAATAATTATTTAATGTATATATAAAAGAAGAAGAAGATGAGAATATACATCAAAAATGAAAAAAAAAAAAAAAAAAAAAAAAAAAAAAAAAAAAAAAAAAAAAAAAAAAAAAAAAAAAAAAAAAAAAAAAAAAAAAAGAAAAATTTAAAAAAAAAAAAAAAAAAAAAA